>Ga0255770_10005443_pt1 | contig 10482 bp, 1 predicted proteins | sample 071ome_22_FD_179968 | JGI IMG/M metagenome (GOLD analysis project Ga0255770, IMG submission 179968) | Coastal salt marsh microbial communities from the Groves Creek Marsh, Skidaway Island, Georgia - 071404AT metaG (version 2) | ecosystem: Environmental > Aquatic > Marine > Intertidal zone > Salt... | reverse complement strand
GTATAGGCACTATTTGCAACTGTATAGATATAATCCTTCACAGATGCTAAAGCTGTTTCTGCACTTGTTAAAGCATCGTCCGTATTGGAGTCAGATCCTAAAGAATTAAGTCCAGTAATTGTTCCACTCACAGTTGCTGTTACAATACCATCTTCAGACTCTGATAAATCAACATTAATATCGTGAGTGACAGATTCTTTTGAGGCAAAAAATGTTTCTGTTGCATTGCATGAGCCGCCAGTCTTATCTACACTTCCGGTCCTGACTTTGTTATAAAAGGTGTAGGAAGAAAGATTTAATCCAAAATCACCACTGTCAGTAGAGTGTAATTTAGGATCAAATGTAGTCCAAGCTGAACCTACTGTATTCGTAGTTTCGTCAGCAAGAGTGGCGTTGTACCTAGATATTACCCATAGCTGTGCTTGTCTCCACGCTGCTCCATCAGCCGATAGAGTACCATCTGACTCATATTTATTTGCTCCTTGAGCAGAAATATTGTGAGTTACGTTATACGTCTTATACTTAGTCCCGGTAATATCATGGTCGGAATCATATGAAAAAGTATCTGCCGGAGTATAATCCCAAGATTCTGTTGCACTTTTTAATCGATACGTGAAATTCGATTGACCAGACTTGGAGATATCCTCATATGCTTCAAACGACATATTGTATTCGTTAGATTGAACCCCAGAAGATTGATCCGCAGAAGATGGAATGTTTATACTAATTAGCTTCGCATCGCTAAATTCAATAGGATTCGGCTGTCCACCATACGGAACAATTTCTAGCTTTCCAACAGCATTGCTCGATGTACTTATTGTCTGAAGCTTCGTTATCATCTCTCCATGAAGATTAGATTGCCTAGCCCCCGCAGTTGTGATATCTCCAGAAGCGACTACTGTTCCAGTAATGTTGATAGTATACCTATCTCCAATATGTACATCATCAGCACCAAAAATCATCTCCCTGTTAATATCAAAAGCAGGGAAAGGTCCGGTTGCTGTTGATCCACCGATTGTTATTGCTGCTTGGTTTTTAGGTGTATATATAATTGCCATTATTCTTCATATCCTCTGACCATAAAGTTCATATATCCAGTAGGTGCTCCAACGGTGTTTGGAATTGCTAGGTTAATATTTGAGTCGCCACTATATGCGGCAGTGCTATAGAGATTAAGATTACCTGAACTATCTGGTCCTTGAGTAAATAGGTTCGCATTTCCTGAAAACTCTTCTCCTCCTCCGGGTCCAAGTCTCTTCAGGAACAATGTAGTTCCTTGATTAACAGGAACACTATTAATTATGTACATTGGTACATTATCATTATAGTTTATTATGCTACCAGTTGTTTGAGTATTCTTTACAAAAAGGTTAATATTTTGATTATCGGAACCTCTAGGATCGTCAACCTTAATGAACAGTGTAGTATATTCATCAACCGACACCGAAGGTTGCCCTTCAAGATATAGTGTAGGCTTCGCGTTAACGTATCCTGTAGCTCCTCCACTAATATTAATTCCAAATCCTTTCTGAATAGAACTTACCCCACTATCTCCTAATGTATGAAGGTTAACAGACTGTGAAAGATCTGTTGGAGTTCTGGTAATAGTTCCCTCGTCTATGAAGAGACTGGCAGAATTCCACTGTTGAGAAGGATCTGACGCATTAATAGAAAGATTTAGCTTGTATTGAGGATCATAAGGGTGGACATAGCTTAATGGTACTGAATTATTATAAGGAGTCACAACCTTCATAAACAAATCTTGAGTTCCAGTAGCATCTTCCTGTAGACCCTCAATGTAGGTCGTCATAGAACCAATTTCCGTATTCGCCATGTGTAGTCTCATGCTACCGCTATCTGGTTCGGGTGCTTTCAATGACATATTAAGGCTATTATTGTCTCCAAGTAATGGAAGAGTCAAAGAAAGGTATCCGGGTTGATTAGCAAAAACAGAAAGTGGTGCATTGTTTGTAACACCTTCGACAGCCTTCAAGAACAAGCTAAAGTTTGCTGGTTTTCCAGAATTGAGAGCCGTTAGTTTAAACAGTGTCTCATTAGTGAAACCGTATGAGTAATCAAACTTTCTGCCCACAACCATTTTATCAGAACCAAGCGACAGAAGTTTCATTACATGAATTTTCTCAGAACTTGAAATCAGTGTTTGGAGGTTTGGAACGTACTGAAGAACCTCATCATCCGTCAGACTTGAATCAAACGAATATTCTTCTGAGGTATTAATATTATACACTTTTCCATTTGCTTCTCTTGAAAGAGCTAATTCTGTATACTCGTCACACAGAGCGACAAAAAGACCGAACAATGAATCATTCTCGACAGTAGAAGGAGAAGATGTTCTGATTAGGGAAGGCCCGTTTCCAACATTGAATGTATATACTCTACCATACCCTCCATTTCCTGACCCGCTGCCATATCCCGGTTCGCCTACGATTACCTTTTGAGAAACCTTAGAGTAATCAATACTGTACCCAAAAAACAGAGTGTCGAAACTTGTAGTAGTGTTAGAAAAAGAACTAGAAGTGATATCTGTTCCTGTAAGTCCACCTGCATAAAGGGCGTTGTCATAGGTAAACGTATCTCCTGATCTATTAAATAAATATACGGCCCCACGAGGAGAATAAGGCTCGTAAGAACTAATAGTATTCTGAGTTAAATATGGATCAATCAAAGGAGCGGCAACTACGAGTTTATCGTCAGTCAACACTATTCTGTGACCGAAACCGGCCTTTAGGTTGTCATTATAAACTAAGTTATTCTCATAAGTCGCAAAGTCTGGTGTATCCTCGAAATCCACCACAACAGTTGAGTTACTATAATCAGAGTTTGGTCTTTTAACTACTCTTCCAAAAATAGATGTCTGCTCTGAATGATACAGATCTTCCCCATCCCACACGATAGAATCTGCAATTCTTTTATCAATAGGCATAAAATCACCAACTGGCGAACCAAAACCATAAGATATAACTTCTGAACTGATCACTGTATCTATAGAGAAATCCGTATCTAGAATCACAAGATATTCTCTACCTTTGATAAACAGGCTTGCATTTGAAGTGTATTTTACGTACATAGAGAACGCGATTCTTCCCTCGTCAGACACTGCAACGTCCTTGTAAGTAACCCTTGACGTTGGTGTATAGATATCAGAATCAATGCTACTGATTAAGTTCAAGACTCTCTTGTTAGAAATAGATCCGTTAGACACATCATAAACAATTAGTCCGTTAACATTTTGTGGAGCGTTAAAAACAGAAGCATTCTCTCCCACAACGAAGATACTTCCATTAGAATCATATACGGTATTTATTCTGTCTTCACTGTAGAAGATATCCGCAATGTTCGAATCTGAAAGTTCACCTCTTATAGACTCTCCAAGTTTCTTAAGTCCTAAAGTGTTTTCCAGCTCGTTAAAGGCTATTCCATTATTCTCTTCTATGTTGGTTAATGAATTATATCCATCAATATCGTCTTCCGCATTAGAACTTTTATCTAGAACATAATTTGGACCATCTATCTTACAAGGAGCATGAGGATTATCATCTATATTATTGACACTAACCGGATTATATTTGGTAAATAATTCGGCACTATTATTTTTGTCAAGAGGTCCAGTGACTGATAAATTAAGATTGTTTACGTCCCTGTAATCAAACATTACAAGGGACATATTGTCATTGTATCCACCTTTAGTCCGAGGCATAGATAGATTAAGATCATCCCTATATGGAGACAACATATAAAGAGGCATGTCACCAGAATCTGGAATTGGCCCTTTTATAGAAAGTGGGATATTTCCAGTATCAGAATCCCTACCTATATGCATAGGAATTCCGCTATTATCTGGAATCATACCAGCCATATAAAGAGGTGGGCGACCAATGTTCGTATTAAAAGATCTGTGAGCGTCGTTTACAAGTGGCATCACTCCCGTATCTTGCAACGGTCCAACAGAAACCAGATTTATATTACCAGTGTCTGGAGTAGGTGCTTTTGCATATAACTCAACGCCACCAGACGCATCCGGCCCCTTAATGAAAGCGGGAGCACCAGTTGGAGGAGCATCAAAGCCTTTGAGTTTTGGCCCTACAAGCGGCATCCCTTCTGTTGAAGTACCGTACACGTTAGGAACAGAGAGATCCAAAGAACCATTACTTGTTAATGGCCCTATGTAAAGGGGAATACCAACTTCATCGTGAGCGATACCTTTAATAAATAACGGCATATTACCAGAATCACTCAAATGCCCCTTACTAAACAACGGCATATTGCCAGTATCAGTCAAGTTACATCTTAAATAAAGAGAGAGAAATTCTGGAGACTGAATATCAAACGATGCGGTTGTTACTTTGTTACGATAGGTTCTAGATGCATTACCTTCGACTGAAAGATTATTATTAGAGTCTAGATAAACATCACTAGTAAAGCCTCTTCTAAAACTTTCAAAGATTTGAAGAGATTCTGTGAACATTCCCTTTCTAACCGTAGAAGCACTTTCGTCAATATAAGAGTTACTCAAAGAATTGCCTAATCTTATCTGACCGTTATCTCTTGTAACTTCGGCAACTGTAGCCGTTAAGTCTTCAATAGATGCAGATTCGGTTATGTTTGGAATAGCTAATTTTTTAGAGGCGAGATCAAATCTCCTCAAAGATTTTTCCTCGTAAAGACTATAAGATAGTCTAAGAGTAACATCTTGAATTTGTGCGTTACTCTCATAAAAATTGCCGTTGTCTAATCTATCTCCATCAACAGTATAAGGAGGTGTACGATTTTCGTCTCTTCTTCTTACCTTGATCCCCATAGCTATTGTTTTATTGACTGTTCCAGTGTCGTTATAGCTATCCCGATTCTGGTCAAAAGCGTCTGTTAAGTCTCCCTCAACAAGCCCCTCAAGAAAAACAGAAGGTGGAATATCAACATCAACAGTATAACTTCCATCGTCTTCGAGAGTAAAATTTCCACTATTATATGTTCCTAAATCATAATCAGTACCACCATCACAAGCACCGTTAGTTGCTGGCATGTTTCTTACGCTACTAATAGTATCTCTAGGATCAAAATTATAGAACTTAAGCATTGGTGCGTCATCTTGGATATCATTTCTATCAATACTCAAACGCACATTTAGAGAATCGTAGACATTAACATATCCTTGAAATCTAGGAACATTAAAGAATAATATTAATGTGTCATGTCTGTAATATGATTCAACAACAGGTACAGATCCATCAAAATTTGAATCATAATTGTAGGTAACATATTGAATAGCAGCGGGGCAAGGCGGAACTAGACATGGAATCTCAAAAGAGGTTCCTTCGCTATTATATCTCTCCCTAAAGAAAAAATAGTTTTCTAGAGACACAGAACCACTTAAAGGCTTTTTAACTTCCGTATTCCAGTTGTCTTTAAGAATTACATATTCAAGAGGATCTCGAATAACGATTTTGTTTTTATAGATATCGTATTTTCCAGTCAGATCATATCCGGTCCAAGTATACGTATCTTCAGACACTCCATCATAAGATAGATTATCAGAAGAGACAAGACCAATACTCTCAAGATCTGAGTCAGTCAAATCAGAATAAAATTCGTCATTTCTATTGATACATGGGGCGATCTTCTGGAGTAATTTGTACTTTCCATTTAATGGTTGTCTCTTATATAGATAAATGTAATCACAAGAATTGGCAGACTCGTTTCCAAATTCATTGAAAGATGAACGAGCGTTTGTAAGTACATAGTCTCCAAACTGTGAAATATACTCACCAAATGTAGAGTCTGTATTTTCTGGTCTATCTATTGTTGTAGCAAGAGAAAAAAGGTCATCACCTAGAGCTTCTGGGTTGGCATAGGTATAGCACTCAATGCCATCGTTTGTTCCTATTATAAGTTTTTCATCGTTGTATTCTATACCATCTTTAACGCCTCTTGCGGGATCACCTTTAATAGTTTGAGAAAGTGAGTACCAAGGAATATTAAAGTGATAAGCACCTGCTGTACCAAGTCTAAGGTTGTATAACTCTGTTCTGAGAGAGGATGAAATAGCGGTACTGTAATAGGTTCCAATAGCGTTAGAAAAGGTATTTGTGTGACCCATTCCTACGCCACGACCAAAATTGTCGGCCCATAAGAATCGCCTTGAAGTTCCGGTTTGAGGTATATCTTGAATATCAATAAGCTCTAGCCATCTCTCGTCTTCAACCGCAGCATCAGCAATGTCAATAGCATCTACGATCCCGTCTGGATTCACCAAAAGAGAACCTCCATTATCCCCTATTATTAAGTCTCGTATAGAATTCCAAGGGTTAGAACCCCTTTCAACAATACCTCCAGATCCAACAGGAAGACTAGCAGATCTAGGAGCATAAGTTAATTGCCCATTACTGTCTTTGTCTAGACGATAATAATTCACTCTACCCGTTCTTGGATATCTTGGAACAATCTCTTGTCTCTTTTCATCTTGCCCTAACCTATCCCAAGTATACGATCCTCCCGGTTCACCAACGGCTAGAACGTAAAATTCTTCCGTATCTGTAGATACCTTAATCATATCAAGAGAATAGCCAAAATGACAACCTCCAGCATAATCGCTAGAAGATTTAAACATTAGTGCATTTGATTGTGAGGTATATCTGACAGGAACCTCCGCATCCCACAACGCAACATTAGTCAAGCTCGAATTTTTCGTCGCAGAAGAATAGTTTCCACCATAGTCTGTGGAAGGTAGACTTATATCATATCCATTCATTCCAGCATACGAACCGATAGATGTATAGTAAATCCAAGATTGAAAATCGTCTTTCTCGGTATTGCCCACGCAAGTCCATTTTAAAGAACTAAGGTCAGAGATAGGTTCTGGATCTACGTAAAACTCCTCAACATGACCCGCCTCATCAAGCCGTAGATCATTATAGATTTCAAATGTATCGTCGTCTATGACCCTAACGTAAACAATCCCATTAATGTCGGAAACTAAATTTCCATCACCAAATTCATCAGAAATCTTTAGGATATCATATGTTGATAAGTTGTGATTTGTAGATGTTATCTCGTTGTTGTTATAAGCCTCTATTTTACCGCTTTTCTTATGATAGATATCTACTTTTCCACATTTTTCAAAATATGTAAGTTTAATGAGAGAGGCTTGGACAGGTTCGGAATAAGAATATATCGAACCAGAGTCAACACAAACCGAACATATGAAATTATTGCCGCAATATTCTCGACACCCCGGCGTCACGTCGATATTAGACCATTCAACAGAATCTTCAAGAACTTTATAGTATGTCCGATATTTAATCTGTACAATGCCGTTCAGGCCTGATAGACCACTGTAATAAGAAAGGTCATCAGGCACCACGCCTGTCTCCGCATTTAATTCCACATCCAGATTGACCTCAAAGAAAGTACCAGCCACTGCTATCTTGTTTATATCTGTAAGATAGTACCAGCCAGATGCAGGAGCAGCCGAGTTTGATTGGCCACTGCATAGTTTGCGTTGGGGACGAACAACCTTATCTAAATAATCTACACTAGTAATAAAATCTTGGAAAGCAAGATATTGAGTCTCGCCACCAATAGTCAACTTAAGATAAGCATCATAAAAATAAGTATGCTCATCTTCGCTTCCACCCGGAACATCTTCTATTTCTGGTGTATTCAGAGTATAATCAAGAATACACCCAAACGTAAAAGCGTAGTCCGTATCATCAATTTCAATAATAGTGTCCTCGTTATAGCACAAATAATCCCTACTATCTAATTTCAAGTAGGTTTGGTGTAAGTCCGCAGAAACATCAATAATACTCTTTACCACAGCAGTGTGGTCTGGATAACCTACAGCACAAATATCGTCCATAATTACGATATCTTTAGGATCTCCACACCACTCTCCTTGTTGATCGATAAAATACGACCTATCGGTTTTTGATATAGAATTAGCGGCATCGTCCCAATTTGTTACATGTGGAATCCCTGACTTATTCTGAACAAATAAGGACATAACTTCGGCGTTCGTATCTCCCATATGTAATGGAATAGATCCGTTGCTTACATCGTGTCCTTTTGTTGTTAGATTTAAATTGTCAAATGAATCTGTCATATCTTATTGTTTTCCATAATTATACATAGGATTTGCCTGTTTCTGCCGGTCCTTTATCCGTAAGATTAACGCCCTGTGGTTTAAGAATCTTATCTAGTTCTGCGAAAAATTCTCTTCTAGCTTCCTCGTTAAGCTCAATATCGCCTTCTATTTTAACGCCACCCTTAACTTCAATGTCCTTAATGTCTTGAATAATATCGGTTACTCTTTTTAGCTCATCAGAAGTCTTTTGAAGATCCGCATTTATTTGTTGAGAAACCTTCTGTGACTGTTGAGCAATCGTATTTAGATTACTAATAAAGTCTTTCTCTAATTGGTTTCTATCAGCAAAGAGTCTCTTCTGTTCTTCTCTCTCCAGTGCTATTAACTCAAGTCTAGCAGCCCTTTCTTCTTTTGCTATTCTTTCAAATTCCTGAGTAGCTTTAGCGAATGCTTTTGCTTCTGCACTTGTTTTTTGATCTTCATTAAAGAACGACTTAAGCTGTTTTTCATCTCTAATGAAACCTTGGTTAACGGCTGATCTAGCCGCTAATATTTTTTTAATCTGTTCACCAGTTAATCCACCTTGCTTAGAAATTTCTTCTCTACTCAATCCAAAGAATTTATTCAAGTCCTTAAACTGCTGTCCAGAAATTTGATTAGTTCCGACAAGGGCTACGTCCTTAAATTCCTGCAATATCTGTTTTACAGGTTGTCTAAACTGATCAGGGATACTATCGATACTTCCAGTAGCCAAAACTTGATTCAAGGCTGCATAATTTCTCTGTATGTTTTGTCTCCCCTCATTTGTAGCGAAGGCAAAATCAGTAATCGATTTTTGTACAGCTTGTCTCTTTGAAGCTTCTTGTTGAACTACATCTTCGTATTCCTTAAGCACTTGTCCAATCTCTTTTGATCTATCGGCATTTTGCTTAAGATTATCTATCAGGCTATCTATCGAAGTTTCTAAAGTTTTTGCTTTCAAGTCGGCATCGATATTCCCCCTAGAGGCTGCATCTAACGCATTTCTTCTCTCTGCTCTTAAGAGACGAACGTTATCTGCTTGCTGTCCTACTCCCGCTACACTATTTGAAATCGTAGCGGTTCCACCTAATCTAGTGACATCTCTATTGGCCCCAAGAAGTTTATTTCCAGTTTCCAAGCGTCTTGCTCTTTCCCTATCTGCCGCAGTAACTTCTCTTCCAGAAAGCTCAATTCTTTGTAGTGACCTTTGTGCCTCTACTTGTCCTCCACCTTCTCTCAACTGTTGAATTCTTTTGCCACCTTGTGCAATAGCGTCATTAAAGCTAGAAACATTTTTAAACCATTCGGCCTTCGCTTTCGCGAAAGCTTCAAGCCACTCTCTGTTTCCTTGATCAAAAGTCTCAATAACTTTCTTTCTGATCTCTGGTCCACTATTAACATCTATTCCATTCTTAAATTCTTCCTGAAGAACTTTTGTTAAATCTTTTCTAAAATCAGCAGAAGATCCAGCAAATGTATTATTAACTATCTTTGAAATATCTGTACTAGGATTAATTTTCAATTTACCAGACAGTTCCCTCAAGAAATCAGTATCTATCGACTTCAATTGATTAGCGAGATTGATCGATTCCGCCCCTATCTTTTGTGCGGCTGGACCTAAGCCCTTAGTAATATTATTGACCTCTTTAATAAACCCTCCAAGATCTCCAGTATTTTCCAAACTAGAAAGACTAAAGTCAGGGGAGACATTTTGACCCAATGAGATCCCTGTTTTTCTAGAATTCTCTCTTGTGATCCTTTCTATATCGGTAGCACCATCTAATGCTGCTCTGAGTTTTTCTGCCGCTCTAGCAGCAAGTAATGTATTATAAGTATTCAGAAGCTGTGCTTTTCTATTTTCCTGTACCGCTATTGCTTGCTTCTGTAACTCTTTCGTATACGTACTCGCTTGAGTAGGATCAAGATCAGAAATAAATGTCTTGAATTGACCAATTGCGGTGTTGAACCCCTTGATATCTCCTTCACTTCCAGCCTTAGCTAAGTTTTCAAAAACCTTATCTAATTTTGCGTTGTTAGAAGCTTCGACGGTTTTATCAAATTCCTCTACAGCCTTATTTGCTTGTTCAACCCTTTCTCTTAGAGTCTTCAATACTTCTTCAGACTCTCCCCTTCCTTCTGCTTCCTGTAATCTAACTTGAGCGGACGATTGCTTTTGCTTTAGGTCAACCCTATCGATTTTCAAATTTTCTCCTGCCCTTTGCAAAGCCTCAAAAGATAGATCTTGCCCCTTAACTAATTTTTTCTTCTCGTTCTCAAGAGCTTTTTGATATTCGGAAACAGCACCTATAGCCTTACCTATAACTTGAGTCGTGTTATTGATTACGCCCTCTTCTGGGGTT
>Ga0255770_10005409_pt1 | contig 10510 bp, 9 predicted proteins | sample 071ome_22_FD_179968 | JGI IMG/M metagenome (GOLD analysis project Ga0255770, IMG submission 179968) | Coastal salt marsh microbial communities from the Groves Creek Marsh, Skidaway Island, Georgia - 071404AT metaG (version 2) | ecosystem: Environmental > Aquatic > Marine > Intertidal zone > Salt... | reverse complement strand
CAAAGATTAATGCCTGAACTAGTCACGAAAATGAGACTTTTTATTTCAGGTTCTGCACCACTACTCGAGGAAACTCATACACTTTTCGAGGCGAAAACTGGACATCGGATCCTAGAAAGATACGGTATGTCAGAGGCAGGAATGATTACGAGTAACCCATATAAAGGAGAGAGAAAACCCGGAACAGTAGGTTGTCCTTTACCTAGAGTGAAGGTACGTATTACCGATGACGATGGAAATGTTACTCAAGATGGTGCAAAGGGACATGTACAAATAACGGGCCCAAATGTCTTTTCGGGTTATTGGAATAACCTGGAAAAAACAAAGGAAGAATTTACAGCAGATGGTTGGTTTAAAACGGGAGATATCGGCGAGTGGGATAGCGATGGTTATTTATCGATCGTAGGAAGAAGTAAGGACCTAATTATTTCTGGTGGTTTTAATGTCTATCCAAAAGAAATTGAATTGGTGATAGATGCAATTGATGGAATAAAAGAATCCGCAGTTATTGGTGTGCCACATCCTGATTTTGGAGAGGCAGTTACGGCCGCGGTGATTTTAGACTCTGGAAGCGACTTAGATGTGGCTCAGATAATGGCCAAGACCCAATCGCAACTGGCCCCTTACAAGGTGCCGAAGACAATACATTTTCTTGATGACCTGCCGCGCAATGCAATGGGTAAAGTTCAAAAAGCTGAGCTAAGAAAAATGTTTAGTGACGATTGGGTTAGATAATTATCCAAAAATAGTGGTAAACATCTTAACTGCTAGCCCTAATAAAATAATTGCGAAAATCTTTTTTAATGTTGTGACTGGTAGGCTATGCGTGAGCTTCGCTCCGAATGGCACGGTGATGAATGTTCCGACGACAATGCCGATAAGTGCTGGAAGATACACATATCCAATCGTGTGGTCTGGCAAGTCACTATTTCCATAGCCGGTAGATATATATCCGATCGCTCCCGCTACCGCGATCGGAAGACCTAGAGCAGCAGATGTCCCAACTGCGTTTCTCATCTGTACGTTACACATCACCATTAGCGGGATGGTAATTACACCCCCTCCTACACCGACCAAGCTGGATAAGATTCCAATCAAGGCAGAGCCTAACCCGAGACTAATTTTATTTGGCAACGATCGTGAGGCTTTAGGTTTGATATCTAGAAGTAGATGAGTGGCCGAGTAGCCAGCAAACAATACAAACAATGCCGCTAAATACCTCGCATCAAGCTTATCAGCGAAAAAACTGCCAGCGAGCGTACCTACGATCAATGCTGGAGCTGCCGATCTTACTAAGGGCCAAAGAATCGCCCCTCTAGAATGATGCGCACGGATACTAGATAGCGACGTAAAAACAATGGATGCGAGAGATGTTCCAAGCGCTAGGTGCAGAATTTTATCTGGAGATAGTTGTTGCGCAGAAAATATGAAGACCATTAGTGGAACAAGCAGCGTTCCTCCACCGATGCCCAGTAGCCCAGCGAAAAAGCCGACGAAAAGACCAAGAAGTAAATAGGCGATTAGCCAATCCATTTCGAAGCGTTACAAAAGTTTTTGAATAAATTCCCACTCCTTCGTTGAAACAGGAGTAATCGATAGTCGACAGCCTTTTCTCAATAGCGCCATTTTTTCTAATTGTCTGTGTTTTCTGAGCTCCGAGATCGGTAACGTTTTTGTTTTTTTTACGTACTTTACGTCGACATTAAACCATCTTGGTTTTTCTAGAGTTGCTTTTGGATCGTAATACTCACTTTTAACATCGAATTGGGTCGCATCTGGATAGGCCTTCTTGGCGACTTTGGCAAGGCCAACGATACCGGGCTCCGCACAGCTCGAGTGATAAAAAAGGATCATATCCCCTACTGCCATGTCATCCCGCATGAAGTTTCTTGCTTGATAATTGCGAACTCCTGACCATGGCTCAGTTTTTTTATTGCAGTTAGCTAAATCGTCGATGCTAAATACATTTGGTTCTGATTTCATCAGCCAAAAGTTTTTTGCTTGCTCTACGGGCATTATTAGTTTTCTCTCCACTAGCTAATCAAGGTTACTTGAGCCCCCGACCTGGGGTTTTGGCGCGGGTCCCTTGACGCTAGAGTCACTCGTAATCATCCTGAACCTAAGGTTCAAGGCGGTCGCCTTCCAAACACCGTAGGTACATTCACGTGGAACGCGCACAAAAGTGTTATTGAGTCGGCGTCCTAATTTTTATGTCATTGGTTCAGAAAATATATCGAGTGACTCCAACGCAAAGGATGTTCTTATATTAAAAGAGGTTATTTTGATCGACAAGTGCGGAATCGATTTTGTTATTCATGGTCGTTATTTTGCTCTGGAGGTCTCCTAGGTCTAACCCACCCTCTTTTAAGGACATGAGTTCGTGAGCTAGGTTAAGGGCTGCCATCACCGCTATCTTTTCAGAGCCGACAATCTTATTCATGTCTCGAATATCTGTCATTCGCCTCTCGAGAAACTCTACGGCTTGTAAGATCCCAGCCTTTTCTTTCTCTGCACATGCGACGCGATACGATCGACCCAACAAGGTGAATTCGATACTGGAGGTTTTTTTATTCATTCGGCCTCATCGGGAAGTCGCGCCATGATGCTGGAAATTTTCTCTGACGCTAGCGTTATTCGGGTGTTCAAATCTTGGTTTTCGTTTTCAAGCCTCGCGACGTTCTGTCTTAATCTCTGGTTCGTCGTCTTTAGTTTGTTACAAAGTTCGATGAGGGAGGAAATTTTGCTATCAAGATTTTTCAAGTCATTTTGCATCGACCTAATATATTTTAGGTAGCGTAAAAGTCAACTCTATCGGAGCCATACAGGATAGGGATTTTTTGTATACGGTGTACAATACTAATGTGTTGAGGTGCTGCTTTTTTGAGCACGTTAAACGGGAAATTAGGTGAGAGGAAATTAATGTCCTCAAATCCTGTGCTGCCCCCGCAACGGTAATTGAGAGCGGTATTAGAGGGTGCTTATCGCACCTAACAGCCACTGGAATGTTAGTACTCACTTATTCTGGGAAGGTTCTAATACAATACTCATAAGCCCGGATACCGGCCTTAACCAAAAGATGATTTTCGAGCAGATTGGAATTAACTGGTTTCTTTGTAAGGGCCAGCCTGTCAGCTTCGTTAATTACCCTAAATTTCTCACACGGTGGGTGTGATATGAGGAGGTTTCTGGAGTGCGTTTCTTAGGTTTTTTCCCTGCTTTTATTTTTGTGTCTCTATTAATTCTGTCGAGGGGAGTCGTCGCAGATGAAGTCACAATTGACGCTATCGAAATTACGATAAATCGATTCAACAATCCGTTAGCACAGCAATCAGCCAACGTTCAGGTAATTACGAACGAACAAATTAGAGAATCGGCAGCTAAAAATGTGCCGCAATTGCTATCGAGCGAATTAGGGCTCTTTACCACCTTTGATTTTTATGGAAATGGAACAAAAAGCGCGGCTATGGATTTACGCGGGTTCGGTGCAGTAGCAGACGAAAACACATTAATACTTGTCGATGGCCGTAGGGTAAAAAATAATGATCTAAGTTCGATCCAATGGTCTGCGATACCTTTGGACTCGATCGAGCGTATTGAGGTGTTACGAGGGTCCGGTGGGGTTTTATATGGCGGCGGCGCAACGGCAGGCGCTATCAACATAGTTACCCGATCTCCAGAACCCGGAGATGATTCAGCGAAAATAATTTCTCAAGCAGGCTCTTTTGGTACGCGCTCTCTTGCCACATCCCTTACATTGACAGGAGATAGTTCGGGGCTCTACGTTTACGCTCAGCGCTACAACTCCGATAACTACAGAGAAAACAATGAGGAGCGAGAAAGTATATTTGACGGCGAATACCGAATATATGTCGGTCCTGGAGAATACGCGATTAAGTTTGGACTAAATCGCGAGGACCTCCGGTTACCCGGGGCGCTAGGAATAAAGCCAAGCACTGGTCTAAATGAGACAGAGCCAGATCGCAGGGCAACGCAAAATCCAGGAGACTATTCTATTTTAGATGGTGACTATGTGACACTACTCGCTGACTATAACGTGTCCCAAAATACCGATTTTGTAGGCGAAATTGGTTACCGAGATAGGAAATCTACCGGGTTCTTATATTCAAATTATGCGTCCAGTAATTACTCAAACTTCATCGTTACTGATACGCGGGTTTTTCATTTGTCCCCCCGGGTCAAGCATTTATCAAAAGCCTTTGGTAAGGAAAATGAATTAATCTTAGGAGCAGATCTGTACGACTGGGACTTATACAAGACAGACACTATAACCCCCTGGGGAACTACGCTATCGCAGTTGACGATGTTAGACCAGAGAAATGTTGGGGTGTACGTCAAAGACACGATACAGATTTCCGACAAGTTTCTGGTGACGGGCGGTTATCGATATGAAAATCAAAAGATAGATGCATCTGATAAAGATATAACCTCTAGCAGCCAAGACCAAAATATGTCGGCGTACGACTTTGGCGGGAAGTATGATCTTAGCGACACAGTCATATTTAGAGCGAGCATTAGCAAAGCTTTTAGAACAGCTAACGCTGATGAGGTGGGATTCTCGAGCGAATACGATACCTCATGGAACCGCGTGTTCCAATTCTTGAGACCCCAGGTTTCCCATACTCATGAAATTGGCCTGGACATCACCGATGGCAATATTTACCTCAAAACAGCGCTTTTCCAGATTGACACTAAAGATGAGATTCGATTGGAAAATCTGACCTCAGGAGTTGGGAATACGAACTATCCTTTTACCCAGCGTCGCGGTATTGAATTAAGGGGCGGCTTGGATCTCTCCACATGGAGCTTGGCGGCAAACTATGCTTATACTCAAGCAAAATTCCTAACGGGCTACTTAGAGGGACAGTCTGGCTATATTTCCAACATCGATCTAACAGATAAAACCATACCAATGGTCCCAAGGCATCGACTCTCCATTAATGTGGGGAAGAAATTCAATGATGCTTTTCGCATAGATTCGAACTGGAGTTATTTTAGTGAACAGTTCATGGATAACGATGAGTCTAATTCACTTGGAAGACAAATACCCGGGTTCTCAGTTTTGGATGTCAAAGCGTCCATGCAGTTCAGTGACTACTCTCTAGCGCTGAGTGTTAATAACGTTTTAGATCGAGAATACTACTCTTACGCTGTAAGATCCCAGACTTCTGGGAACGACAAATTCAATGTTTATCCTCATGCCGGACGTGCTGTCTTCTTAACACTAGAATACGCTTTTGATCTTAATTGATAGACAGCCAGCGTAGGTGAACAGACGAGTAACTGGTTGTTTTATCAATCGTCTGGTAAGGTGCAGCGCATGAGCTATCAACAGAGTTCACAATTATATTTTCGGCTCCTTAATTACCTTAAGCCGTATTGGGTGGTGTTTGCCGTCTCCCTAGTAGGTATGGTTTTGACTGCGGCGTCTGAAGTGGCGCTGCCAGTGTTAATCAAACCCTTTCTCGATGGTACATTTGTAGACAAGAATCCCAGTTTATTAACATGGACGCCGATTGCGGTTGTATTGCTATTTCTATGTAGGGGTGTTGGTGGCTTCTTAGCGCAGTTTGGTAGCTCGTGGGTCGGGAATAAAATCGTTCTGGACCTTCGCCAAGAAATGCACGCGAGAATACTGGAGTTACCTTTATCTTCGTTGCAGTCAACTAAGTCTGGCAGCGTAATCTCGCGTTTTACGTTTGATGTTAACCAGGTGCAATACGCGGTTACGCAAGTGGTCACTGTTCTTGTTAAAGATTTTTTGACACTTTTTGGTCTTTTCTTCTACCTTCTATATTTAGATTGGAAGTTGACAGCGATTACGCTGATCATGGCACCACCCATTTCTGTCGCAGTCAAATACTTTAATAAGCGTATGCGCGACAGTAGTCGTGCAACCCAGGATTCGATGGGAGAATTAACTAGCCGCGTGCAAGAGACCGTTGATTGCGCAAAAGTCATTAGGGTCTACGAAGGCTTCAAGCCGGAGGGAAATCGTTTTTTTGAGACCACCAATAAATTGCGAGGCGCAATTATGAAACAGGTCTCCGCTGCAGCAGCGAATGTACCGATCGTTCAATTTTTCGCAGCACTCGCAACAGGCGTTGTAATTTATTATGTAACGCTCCAAGCGCAAAGTAACGATGCCAGCGTTGGTGGGTTCGTTTCTTTCCTCGCTGCTATGTTAATGATGACCGCGCCAATTAAAAGGTTAGCGGGCGTGACTGAACATTTGCAACGTGGGCTCGCTGCGGCGGAAAGCATTTTTCAATTAATTGACCAGACTAGCGAAGAAGATGGAGGCGTGATTGTTGGGAAATTGAACGGAAAAATAGAATTTAGAAATGTTAGCTTTTCCTACACTCCTAATGATGGGCCTGTATTAAAAAATATCTCGCTGTGTATCAATTCTGGAGAAAGGGTTGCAATCGTCGGTGCCTCGGGCAGTGGGAAGACGACACTTTCTAACTTGTTGCCACGTTTCTATGAGGTGACATCGGGGAGCCTGCTAGTTGACGACCAAGAAATACAGTCACTATCGCTAAAATCACTAAGAAAAAATATTGCACTAGTTAGTCAAGAGACATCACTTTTTAATGACACTATCTTAGCAAATATTACATATGGCTCTAATCAAGCCAAGAGTCAAGATGAAATTAGAGCCGCCGCTGAAGCAGCATATGTTTTAGAGTTTGCCGAAAAAATGCCGAATGGTTTGAGAACAGTCGTGGGTGAACATGGATCAAATCTTTCTGGTGGACAGCGGCAGAGGGTTGCCATAGCCCGAGCCATACTAAAAGATGCGCAAGTTGTTATCTTAGATGAGGCGACTTCAGCACTTGATTCAGAGTCCGAGAAATACATTCAAGAGGCATTAGAGATTCTCACTCGTGGCAAGACCACCATCATAATTGCTCATCGGTTTACAACAATCGAAAAAGCAGACCGGATCGTGGTTTTGGATAGTGGACAAATCGTTGAACAGGGAAATCATGCTGACTTGCTATCGGCTGGAGGCGTTTACGCCAACTTGTATGCGCTTCAAAGCAGCGGAGTTTCTACACCACTTTGATCGATAAATATTCCATGATCTTAATTTAAAATTAAGAAGTTAAAAGTCGCATTTTTTCTATAGCGGGGGGCATATGGAGAGGGACGGGCAAAGAAAAAACGTATTGGCAGTCGATTCAAAACAAGGGGCTAACGACAGGCGAGGCTTCCTTAAGGGCGCTGGTATGGCCGCTGTTGCCGCGCTAGTAGGAGAAGTCATACCGTTTCAGGCTAATTTACCCGAGGGTTTCGTGCCGGCAGTAGCTGCCGCTGATGATTCGATATTGACTGGGAAAGACGGACTCTCTTTATTAAATGATAGGCCAGTAAATGCCGAGACCCCTCCCCATCTTTTGGATGACGACGTTACCCCTACCGCGAGACATTTTGTTCGCAATAATGGTATTCCACCGACGGACATCGACTTAGCAGCTTGGCGATTAGCCGTGGATGGTGAAGTTGATAAACCGCTTTCCTTATCTCTGGAGGATCTTCGATCAAAGTTTGAGGTTGTGAAACTTAAGCTTCAGCTCGAGTGTGGAGGCAATGGCCGCGCATTTTTTGAGCCAAAGGCGAAGGGTAACCAGTGGACTTATGGAGCAGTAGGTTGCTCAGAGTGGACTGGCGTAAGGCTAGCCGATGTATTGAATGCGGCAGGTGTCAAATCCACGGCTGTCTACACCGGGCATTATGGGGCGGATTTGCACCTATCTGGGAACTCAGAAAAAGAAGCTATTTCGCGAGGTGTGCCAATCGCTAAAGCGATGAACCCCTACAACTTAATCGCGTTTGAGCAAAACGGTGCACCGATGCATCCGGAGAATGGTGCACCTCTTCGACTTGTCGTGCCTGGTTGGCCAGGCTCGTGTTCGCAAAAGTGGCTCAATAGAATTTGGGTTAGAGACCAGGTGCATGATGGTGCCAAGATGACTGGTACCTCCTACCGCGTTCCTCGATATCCGGTGGCTCCGGGCGAGGAGGTCGCGAAAGAGGATTTCGCGATCATAGAGTCGATGCCAGTTAAGTCTTTGATTACATCGCCTCAAACTGGAGTGAAAGTTGATGATCGTAAGTTACTTGTGAGAGGCCATGCTTGGGCTGGAGATCGAAGTGTATCGAGGGTTGATATCACAATTGATTTTGGTCGCACCTGGGTGAGCGCCGAGCTCAATGCTCCGGCTAACCCTTTCGCCTGGCAAACTTTTTCGACACAAGTTTCTTTTCCGGAGCGTGGTTATTATGAGGTTTGGGCTCGAGCGACGGATGATGCTGGGGTTCAACAGCCGTTCAGCATCGCTTGGAATCCGAAGGGGTATCTCAACAATATGATGCATCGGATCGCAGTGTATGTAGCCTAATGCCGTATTCGTTCTAATAATTGTATGTTCAAGGCCAATCGATTATTTCTGGTCGTGCTCGCTTGCGTATTAACTGGCATCACTCAAGCGATCAATGCGGCAGACGCCGAAAATGACTGGGGTGGATTGCCCAAAGGCGCTGGGCAAGAAGAAGTTTTTTACCAGTGTGGGTCGTGTCATTCACTTATGTTGGTAAAGCAGCAAGGATTAAGCAGAGATCGTTGGGAGGATACCCTTGTTTGGATGATAGAGGAGCAAGGGATGTCCAGACCCACCGACGAAAAGTGGGCATTAATTCTCGATTATTTATCTTCTCACTTCGGATCACAGTAGAGAATCGATGGTTTGGTGATATTTGTGAGCAACGATATCAATCACATTAGAAGTAAACAAAGAGATATCTGGGCGACTGGAGATTTCTCGATCATAGGGTGGAACACCGCATACCCAGGAGAAACGTTAATTGAGTCGACCCGTGTGAGTGCCTCCCAGAGAATAATTGATGTGGCGTGTGGTTCAGGAAATTTAGCGTTATCCGCGGCGAGACGTAACTGTGCTGCGTACGGTATTGATTATGTTCCCGCTTTAATAGACCGAGCAAAAGCGAGGGCGATTGCTGAAGGGTTATCGGTCGATTTCTCTGTATCGGATTGCGAGCAGATACCTTTTGAAGATAATTTTTTCGATAGAGTTTTCTCTATTTTTGGTGCAATGTTTTCACCCGATCCAATTCAGGCTTCAAATGAGCTGATTAGGATTTGTAAACCAGGTGGAAAAGTGGCGCTTGGCAATTGGGTTCCTGAGGGCTTTTGGGGAGAGGCGTTTTCTGTCTTGGCCCACTTTTCAAATTTACCGAAATTACCTAATTCGCCACTTGATTGGGGCCGAGAAATTTTTTTGAATGAATTATTCGGTAGGCATTGTCAATTCGTTCAATATAAAAAGCGTACCGCGTATTTTCGCTACGAAAGTGTTGATCATTGGATAGAGGTTTTTACAAAAAACTTTGGTCCTCTGATGTTTGCTCTAAGAAACCTGGAGATCGACAAGCAGCAAGAGCTTATTCAAAAGATACGAGAAATATTGAGTAGGTTCAATGTATCCGAGGATACAACCTTAGTGGTTGGGGCTGACTATCTCGAAGCCGTTATGGTCAAGAATTAAACAAACTAGTAGTTAATTTAATAGCTCTTTTGACTTAGTTGTATGCAATCAGCATTTAGACTTTTATTAGAGCGCAAGTTAACGAACTATTGGCGTTTGGGGAGATTGCGATGAAATGGGTTTTTACTTTGGTTTCTTTACTGCTAAGCATCAGCGCTATGGCAACGGAAATGAAAGATAGCATTGACTACGCGCTCGATCGAGCAAATAACGAAAAGCTCGAACAGAAAAAAGACATTGACCAAATAAGAAATGAGGCCATCAATTGCAATCCGGATGGGAAAGAGAGTGATGCCGCGTGCGATAGTTACTCAAAAGGTGAGGAACCGGGCGAATAGGTTATTAATCTTTTTGTTTTGTAATTGTCACGGGGGGTCGTAGTAACTGGATAATCTAACGTCGGAGATGGCGATATACTCGTGTTTCTTAAATGGGGGTAATTGATGAAAGTTCATCCAACACGAAAATTTGACAACAAGGCTAGAGATTACGACCACATTGAGGCGGTTCCGCTTGCGGCCGCAATGGGGGCAGAAATACGTCGGGTTGACATTAGTAAAATTACCGATGAGCAGTTTTTAGAAGTTGAAAACGCACTCTACCGGCATAAAATGATCTTCTTTCGAGATCAAAAATTCTCCCATGCCGACCAAGAGTCCTTTACTCTAAGATTCGGAGAGTTTGCCGACGATGCTTACACCACTGGCGTTGAGGGACATCGAAACGTACAGCCAGTAATCATGGAGGCAGACACTAGAGTGGAAATGGTCTTTGGCAACGGTTGGCATGTCGACTCACCGTTCCTCGAGCAACCCCCAGCGATATCGATGCTCTATGGCATCGATATTCCTCCTTACGGTGGCGATACCATGTGGTGCAACTCAGTACTTGCTTATGAGACGTTGAGCGACACGATGAAA
>Ga0255770_10005408_pt1 | contig 10512 bp, 6 predicted proteins | sample 071ome_22_FD_179968 | JGI IMG/M metagenome (GOLD analysis project Ga0255770, IMG submission 179968) | Coastal salt marsh microbial communities from the Groves Creek Marsh, Skidaway Island, Georgia - 071404AT metaG (version 2) | ecosystem: Environmental > Aquatic > Marine > Intertidal zone > Salt... | reverse complement strand
CAACTGTAGCACCAAGAGTAGATGCACTCAATGCCAACTGGTTACCGATGACAAACTTCTTACCGAATGCAATCTCCAAGTTCTCAGAGAATGTCCAATACTTATCAGTTCTAGTGTTGTCATAAAGGATGGTCTTGTCTGTGTCTCCTTTCAGAATCAAACCGCCACCATTAGCTGCGGTGTCACTGGGACCAGTACCATCAATAGTTGCTGTACCAGATCCACTAACAGAAGTAGATAGAGTAGCACTGTTGCCATTCAAACTTACAATTTCACAGTTAGCACCAAGATCAATACCACCCGTGACAGAGTTTAATCTCATGCCAGGAATGATACCTGCGGTTGGTGTGATACCTGTGATCTGGTTGCTGCCATCAGTACAAACAGCAGTGAATGTAACGTTAGCGACTGCTGCTAGTTCTAGGTTCTTGTCGTCTACAGAAATCGTATTCGACTCAATGGTTGTTGTCGTTCCCTGAATCACCAAGTTACCTTGAATTGTAGTGTCTCCACCAACAGTCAGATCACTAGGAACAGTAACCTTGAACTGGTTGTCACCTCTGATCCATGCGTTCGTTCCAGATCCGATGACAAGTTGTCTATCACCACCAATGTTTGGTGGAGCATAAGTTGCATCAGCAGCGTTCTCGTTATCTGCTGGACCGATCAGAACGTTACCAGTTCCTAGTGCAGCGTAACCAGCATAGTGTCCGATACATACGTTAGCATCACCTGCGTTGTTGGATGCCAGTGAGTTGTTACCGATACCAACGTTCTGCTCACCGTCTAGGTTTACCAACAAACAATCTTTACCAATCGCAACGTTGTTACGTCCAACACCATTTGCTCTCAGTGCTCTGTTACCAATCGCAGTGTTAGAAGCACCAGAGTTATTTGTATACAGTGCTTCAAAACCGATCGCAGTATTCTGAGATCCAGAACTATTGTTTAGCAGTGCATTGTGACCAGCACGAACGTTAGATGTAACACTACCACCACCTCTACCAACGTAGAATGGAGCAGCACTACCACCGTATAGAGTTAGGTCTGCAAGTTCTAGATTGAGTGTACCATTGAATGTGATTGTATCAGATATTGCTGTACCTACTGTCAGGTCTTCATTGACAACTACACTCTGATCAAAGGTTGTAGTACCACCAGCAGCACCAATTGTAATTGTCTGTGCTGCACCACCAAAATTAATAGAAGTTGCAGTGGAGTTGACAAGGTTGAAAGAAGCAGATCCAGTGTTGATTGCGTTTAGAATCGTTGGACCATCTTGGAATACAAGTCTACTAGTTCCAGTGGTGTCAGAGATAAGACCACGCAACTGAGTAGAAGTTGTAGATGCAAACGCTGCAAGAGTGTCAGATCTATATGCAATGTTACCACCGTTTCTAAAGTTGACAGTGACAGATGCATTTGCATCATCAGTAGTAAGAAGCAGTGATCTCTGAACTTCCAGACTCTTAGCAGGATCGACAGTTAGTGTAGAGGATGCTGTCGATGTAATAATCAAACCGTTGATTGATGTTGCTGTTGCAGCACCAAGTGTAGGTGATGTTAGTGTTGGAGAAGTAAGAGTCTTATTTGTTAGTGTCTGAGTCTCGTTCTCAGATACCATTCTGTGCTCAATAGATCCATCAAAAGATCTCCAGTATCCACCGCTCTCATACCACTGGAATGCTTGGTAAGACGATACGTTACCAGCAGCATCAGTTGCTCTGTTGAGTTGGATACCACCATCAGCACCAGTTAGGTTAGTTCCTTTTCTTAGTTCGATCTGGTTGTCTTCAACAATCAGAGTCTGTGTCTCTAGAATAGTTTGTGTACCAGTGACGATTAGGTCACCACCAATAGTAACAGTAGATCCGTTGTCAGTAATCAGACTGTTTGCTAGTTGACTGTTACCAGAGTCCCACTTGATAACTGTGTTACCAGTGAAATTAGCATTGTTCTTGAGTTGGAAGTCACTTCCAGAAAGAAGAACACCACCAGATCCAGTTAGAGATGCACCAGTATCAGAGTTGACAGAACTAATTTCAAATGTGGTTACACCACCTGCTGTTGTCTGAGTAATACTAGTAGCACCAGATCCAGTAAACTTGAAATCTCCTGCGCTGACTAGGTTAGCACCAGATGCCAGTCTTGTTACGGTGTTAGTGTCAACACTAGAAATCTCAAGAGTAGATCCTACTTGAGATACAGTGACATTAGTTCCACCAGTGAGAGTAATATCGCCAGAAGTATAACTTCCAATCGTTGTTCCTCTCAGTCTAGTGACAGTATCAGTGGAGGAGTATTCGATAGTTGGATCGCCATTTCCATCTACACCCTGAGAAATACTGGTCGCACCAGCAGCAAGGAATGTGAAGTCACCAGAATTAAATACCTGTCCAGCAGTTGCTCTCAGTCTAGTGACAGTATCAACATAACTAGAGTCGATAGTAATTGTACCACCTGCCTGAGATACAGTAGAGGATCCAGTAGCAGCGATAGTAATAGCACCAGTCTGTGGTGTACCACCAACAGCAGACTGAACTGTAGTTACCGTGTTGTTATCTACAGCTGTACCAGCAATAGTGATAATATCTCCCTGTCTATCAAGTTCTAGTACAAGAGGTTGAGATCCAGCAGGGACAGAAGCAGGAGATCCAACCGCTAGTACGATATCATCATTGCCAGAACCAGATCCACCAGCAGTTAGTCTAATAATTTTTTGTGTTGCAGACAGTCCATCTACAGCAGATACTGTATACGTTGTATTGTCATTTGGTGTAACAACTGTTCCGCCTAGAGCAATAGCAGAACCATTGATAGTAATAGATGAGTTGGATAGAGCAGCGTTTGGAACGTTAGTAATTGTATTGGAAGCACCTGAAATAGTAGAACTCAGGAGAGTTTTATTTGTCAGTGTCTGTGTCTGTGTTAGATACACATCACCAGGACTACCCCACAGAACATTCGTTCCATCACTAGTCAGATACTTGCCAGCACCCCTGTCACCACTGATGATAATACCATTGTTTGTTAGTTCTAAACTATCACCAGCTACAAGCTCTTCAATCTTCCTTGATACTTCATTTACAATTAATGGAAAACGGTCAGACATTTAACTATCCAATGATACTAGTGCTCAGGTTTATTTATGCCTCAGGCAATAATGATCTGTCCAACCATTCCACTGTGGAACTGACAGATATACCAGTAAGTTCCTGGGATTACACCAGTTGTATCCCAAGTAATAGTTGCAACCTGCTGACCATTGTTCGTAACAGTTCCAGTAGTAACAGTATCTCCTGTTCCTAGAGTTGGAGATGTCTTGATCCAGAATGGATGACCCAAAGCATTTACATTGAACACTAAAGTATCTCCAGCAGAACAATTGATAGAAGGATCTAGTGCATTGTTGAAAGTTCCTAGAGCATCACTTCCAGTAAAGGTATAATGAGATGATCCACTATTTCCTACTGTAAATGTATACGTCTGTGCTACCAAAGCACCAGTACACAGTAACTTTCTCCTTGGAAATACTTGCCCATCAAATCTTTTACCAGCAGTGGTAGCAATTTGTCCAACTTCTCTTCGAGGATTTTGTGCTAGCAGATACCTGTTTGGACTTCCTCCCCTAGAAGATGGGTCATTGAATCCACCACCGTTGACATCAAATGTCATATCACCAGTCTTACTATACTGCTGAAGATATCCAATGACATCATCTTGTGTAAATCTATCTTTGCCAGTAGCAAGACATGCCATAACACCACATACTTGTGGTGATGCCATACTGGTTCCGTTGATTGGATAAAAGTAGTTACCAGAACCTTGTGTATATTTTGTGTCGTTTAGTCCAGTGTTTCCATAAGCAGAAACGATGTTATCACCAGGAGCATAGACATCAATAGCAGGACCAAAGTTGGTGTAAGTAGATCTCCTAAAGTCCCCCTGCTTACTCAGAGCACCAACATTAATTGATCCACTATCAGGAGAATTTGGCCAACCACCTCTCATGTAATAGAATGTTCCAACTCCACTTACAGAAATAGTATTGTTCCAGTTAGCACCATTTGGATCTGCGAACAAAAGATTATCATTTCCAGCAGCACCAATGATAACAACACCATCATCAATTGCATCTTGAATGTCTGCATTGACAGCAGAACTCCATGCTGGATACACATCAACACCAAATCTAATACCAAAGTCAGTTGTTAGACCTGCTGCTGTCCACCCACTAGGTCCTGGGTTACCAGCATTATACACAGTGCCCTGATAAACTACTTGGGTAACATCAGCAAACTGTAAGTTATCATTTGGCATAGGAATAATGCCACCATAACTATGATTTGTGATCGTAGGATTTCTTTTTCCAGTTGTTGGATTGATTGGTTTATTTTGATGGAACGCTCTCAAGTAATCAAAGATTAGCAACGCTGGAAACTGCTGTCCAGATGGATACTGACCAGTGACTGCCATGTTATAGATGTTTGCTTCTCTTGCCCATCCATAATGCTGACCACATGCAGTTCCAGTTACGTGATTGCCATGAAACTGTGGTGTTGAAGCATTAGTTCCGTATGTAATTGTTCCAGTTGGTTCTGTCATTCCATCATCATCAATAGTATTGACTATTGTATTCAACTCATTGAACCACTGATACTGAACAAACCTTGTTTGATTACTGCTAGGACTGTACCACTCTTCACTATCATATGATACTGGGTCATCAACAATAACTACATCAACATGTCTACCGTTGTTGAATACTTCTACACTATCATTGACTTGTTCGTATGTCCACCCCTGACTGATAGGTCCAAACTGATTCTTACCTCTCTGTGCGTCACTTCCTGCACAGTGAATGTGTCCCCACTGATAATCATTAGGACTGATAGTTGCTGATCCCTGTGTATCATCTTTCCAGAAGTTACCAGTTACAGCATATGATTCATTGCTAACTACCTGGCGTCTAGGAATAAATCTATCTGCACGTTCTACACCCCAGACTCTAGGGTCTTGGCGCAGTCTCTCTGCCTGTTCCTCTGTCATCATGTAGTGAGTGTTCCTACTAATAGGACGCTTTTTAGTTAAAGGAAAGTTACTGAGTTGCATCTCATTGTAAAACTGCTCCAGGTCTTCTTTCCTGTAAAGAGTTACAACGTATTCCTTATCCATATCAAGCCTCTAGTTGTAGGTAAGTAAGAGTTACAGAAATATTTGCTGTGGACCCACTCTTATTAACAACCTTAGCGTAGGTTATTCCTGCTGCAGTAGAATTAAAACAAATAGTTCCAGGTGTAATCAACTGTGTAACAGCACCACTAGTGATAACCTCTGTGAGAACACCAGATCCTGGCAGTGGATCTGTAAGTTCCGTTCTGCTAGCATCGGATGTTCTACTTGCAGTGTCGCTGTAAAGAGTTACCCATGCAGCATGTGATGTTTGAATACTGTACAACACATATGTCTTAGGAGTTGTAATAGAAAGGTTTGCTGCACTACCATTAGCAATAGATTGTGTTACTAATGCAGTCGTTCTTGACTGCAATCCTGTTGTACCAGCAAGAGTTGCGTTGACCCAGTTTGCACCATTATACTGAAGGACTTGTCCGTTTGATGGTACAGCAATCGAAACATCACTGATGTTAGTTAGAGCACCAAGAGATCCAGCAGATCCAGTAACATCAATATTATATACACCACTCAATCTGTCAGTAGAAAGAGTTCCAGCATTTAGATTACCAGCATTCCTATAATATGCACCCTGCTGTCCGTCTAAAAGATCAGCATCAAGACCAGATCCAGGACCATCGTTTGCAAAAGTAATATATCCAGAAAGATCTGGTGGTGTATATGTAAAGACACCGTTGTTCGAATTATAACTCAAAGAAGGAGTGCCTGCTGCTGCAGTAGAAACAGACAACAAAGTCAAATCGGTAGCACTTTGTCCAGCACCTGCTGCTGCCCAAGACGATCCATTCCAAACATAAGTCAGACCAGCAACTGTATAAGTATAAGATCCATCAGTTGGTTGCCCTGCTGTCGAGGGAAAATTGATTGCCATTTTTTAATATGCTCCTTCCGACTTATTTAGTTCCAGTGTAGTCTGGTACGCCAACCGCCCTGTAAAAATACAGCGTCTACTCTCAAAGTATTATAGAATCCACCTTCGATTTGATTTGCCTGAACACCTGGGTCTGGTCTTAGTTGTTGTTGATTTACCCAGTTACCAGCGAAATCTCTGATTCTAATATTAATACAACGGCGTGTTCCTGTATTCATTCTGATGTAAGCAAGGATTGAGAACGCTGCTCCTTCTTCAAACAGAGCCTCATTGACATCAATAGTAAAGTCTCCCGAAGGATCAATAAAGACATAGTGTGGGAACCCTGCTTTCAAAGATACAGGTAGAGTAGTTCCATTGGTGATGATAGGAGCTTTTCTAAATCCTTCCTGTCCAATCTTGATGATCTCTTCGTAGTCACCATCATCAAAGTTGGGATCTTCTGGTGGTGGGAATAGTGCAGAAGGATCAGGGAAGTCAGCAGCAAATCCTGGGATATTAACTACACCATACTGGTGCCACAATTCAATTCTGATTCTAGGATCTGCTAGATCAGCAGCAGGTGGTTGGAGGATTGTATTCATCCAAGTAAGTGCATCTGCTGCTACTTCACCCAGACTACCAGCAACACCAGATGCAATTGCAGCATCTACAATAACTCTAGGAACGTGTCCTGCTCTCTTCTTACGCTTTCTAAAATCAATCTTACCTTCTTCGTCAAGACCCATCTTGACATCATCACCAATCCAAAGAGAATTGCTACCAAGGTATAGATCTCTAACTTTGTACTCAGCAGAACCAATATCATAAACGTCATTGACAACTGGAATTAGACTACCATATCCAGTAACTCTCCATCTAGAAGCAATCGAAGTTCCATTGTTTGTAGACAATTCAATTGAATTGTTACCACTATTTTGATTTCCTGTAACAGAAACTTGGTTTCCGTTATTACTTAAACTAGATGGATCTGCCAGTGGTGGAGATGTATCAACCCACTGAGAACTATCAGTATCCTGGTAGTAAATCTTGAGGCGACCAGTGTCACTCTCCCACCACAGATCACCAGCAACAGCAGCAGGTGGTGTGTCTGCAATAGTCACACTAGCAGCACCGCCGCCAGCACCAGTATTGTCATCACTTGGTTCCCACTGAGTACCACTCCACTTGAGAACTTGTCCTGCATTGGGAGTTGTATTGGCAACATTTGAAAGGTCACCAAGTTCAGATCCAGTATCAAGCAGTTGAATCCATCCACCAGCATGTGCTACATATCCATGTCCAGTATCATGAGCATGAGCAAACATACCATGATATGTGGATGCACTTACTGCCTGAAGATCTGTTAGAAGAGGAAATGCATTAGAGAAGTAAACCTTACCAGTAGTTGTGATGTCTCTAGTTGTTGTAGAACCTCTAGAAAGAACACTATCTAGTGTGTCAGTCTCTGTATAGGATGAAATGTAGCTAGGAGTAAAGTTTTCCCAGTTGGTTGTTGCTGCATTATATCTCAACAACTGTCCTGTAGAAGGACTGCTAACATTAACATCTGTGTGGGTAGTAATAGAACCAAGACTGCTTAGATATCCTGCAGCAGCATGGTTGCCCCATCCATATGCTGCATCCCAGTTACTAACTTGAGTGGAAGTAATACCACCAGCAGCAGATGCAGTAAATACAGGATCAGTTTCAGCACTTAGATAACCAGAAAGATCTGGTGGTGTGTATGTAAAGACACCGTTTGTATTATTATACGATAGATTTGCTGTGCCAGCTGGTGCTACACTAACAGACAAATCACCAAAAGTTAAACCACCTGATCCACCTACAAGATCGTTTGCTGGTTTCCAGGAAGAACTAGATGCTTCCCACTTGAGAACTTGTCCATCAGTTGGAGCAACGCTTAGATCTACACTGTTGAGATGTGTAAGATCTAGTGCGCTTCCACTAACTGTATATCCACCAGTAGCATTATGAGTTCCTTGTGTTTGAGAACCACCAGGAGTGGTCTGTAACTTTACAGCATTGTCATAGAAAATATCTACTTGAGCATTTGCTGCAGCAACAATGGCATACTCATTGTTCTGTCTAAAGAACATATATTGTCCATTGGTTTCAATGTAGAGATTTCCATTTCCACCTTCTGTAATATAAGAATCATTTCCGTTGCTATAGATTCTTAGATTATTGTTGGCACCATAGTAAGTGCTGTAGTTTGATCCTACAAATAAATTTTGAGATAGATATGTGCTCGCATTCAATTCAATCTTAGAAGGATTTCTATAGCACTTCAGTTCATTGCCATCTCCAAGTGATACAAAAGCATTGCTGGCATTGCCAGCAAAAAGATATAGATTATAGTCTGGGGAATCAATAAAAGCCCCGTCAATTCCAGTATAACTTCTGAACTGCAAACGAGTGTAAGATCCTGTGTCGTAGATTCTTAGAGTTCCATTATTACTCCCGTCATTCCTAAGAGTAATTTCAGGTGCAACAATAGCACCAGTAGAAATACTTCTAGAACTAGAAGATCCTCTGGCAAGTACCTGATCAAGAGTAGAAGTTTCAGTATATGATGTCAGGAAAGAAGAGAGATCTGGTGGAGTGTATGTAAACTCACCATTAACTGAATTGTAAGAAAGAGTAGAAGCACCAGCAGCAGTTACAGTTACTGTAGGAAGAGGAGGAACCGTTGGTTTGTTTAGAATTCTAGTAACACCACTAGTAGCATCCCAATCAGAGTTTACTTGAGCAGCAGGAATACTAGGTCTATTAGAAAGACTATTGTAATCTCCATCAAAAGGAGTAGTCCACTGTATAGTAGAACCAGTCGTGCTCAGTACCTGACCAGAAGTACCTGCGCTACCAGCAGCTTGTAGTGGTTTTCCAGCAGGGATGTTGAGACCTTCTTTGATCTCAATAGGAGAGTCATCCCCGTAATTAGCGATCTGGTTCGCAAGAATTTTTGACATACTTCCAGTCCTGAAGACAGTTTCTCTGAGCTAGAAGTATTTATGAATATACAAGATTGCCAGCAACGATGCTTCTACCATCACCCCTGTTTGGTGGAACATAATGATCTGCCCACCCAGGAAATAACAACATCATACCAGCAATAGGTTTGATCCTCTTACTCAAATTTCTGAATACAATAGGAGAAGATCCTGGTGGAGTATTCACATAATAAACAAATGACCAGTCGTTCTGTATATGATTATGAAAAGTCTGATGGTGACCAATCTTGTAAACCTGACCCCACAAATCAACTAACTTTGTAGGTTTATCTATAAGACTCTTCGCGTAATCAGCAATGACATTAAATTCTTTTACATCAAAACAATCCCACTGAGTCATTAGTGCTCCCTTATCTTTGGTAACACTGTTCTCACATATAATCTTATGCAGAATAGGATTCATCTCTTCTGCTTTTGGATATTTGTGTGCTTCTATTTCTTTTATCTTCATGATTCTATAAAGCGGGAGATCGGATTCGAACCGACGACATCTAACTTGGAAGGATAGCGTTCTACCACTGAACTACACCCGCAAAAAATGGGGGAGGTCAATCCCCCTAGGACACATGCACGCCACCTGTTTTAGTTTCAGTTGCAAAACAGGAAATCAACCACACGGAAGGGGTCATTTGGATCCACCACTTGCTCTTTGACTGGAAGCAAGAAACCAGGCGGGAGAGTATCCCATCCGCACCACCAGTTCTTATGGAAAAACTGGAAACCCGAGGGGTCGTGAAACCCATCCCGACCAGAGCAAGTTTTTAGTCATTTCGGGACTGGTAATCACCAAATGAAATAACATCAGGTGCGTTTCCTAAAGGAATGTACGATCCTGCTGCATCAAAGTCAATGTTATCCATTGCATCTAGATCTCTACCAGGACGGTTAAGATATTCAGATGACAGACTAAAACTATAATTAGGATCAAAAGTAATTTTCTCATTGACCTTTCGGTTTAGGTCACTGACTGACTGATACTGTGTAAACAGTTCAGACAGATATTCTTCATCTCCCTCAGCAAGAGCGTTGATCAATGCCTGACGGAGTGCTTCTTCAGCAGCTTGAACTTGTGATTTAACGCTCATAGTAACCTCAGTTGTATTTGCGATAGGCAGGAACACCATCAGGGTCCAACCACTTAGTATACTCAGGATCTTCTAAGCATACATCTAATTGCATTTGGTTGTCAAGCAGATACATGTCTTTGTAACGCTTGGTCCACTCGTCAAATTTTTGAATGCGGTAGTCTGGTCTACCGTTGATCTCTAGAAGACCGCACTGAACGTATCGATAAGGAGCACGTTCAAGAATGACTGTAGGTTTGATCATAGAAGGAAGGTAGTGAGACCTGCGTATGCAACCAGTATAGCACACAATCCGCCAATGACCTTGTAGTATTTACGGATTGGGGTGCCGAAGTATTGCTGCCCAATC
>Ga0255770_10005402_pt1 | contig 10519 bp, 13 predicted proteins | sample 071ome_22_FD_179968 | JGI IMG/M metagenome (GOLD analysis project Ga0255770, IMG submission 179968) | Coastal salt marsh microbial communities from the Groves Creek Marsh, Skidaway Island, Georgia - 071404AT metaG (version 2) | ecosystem: Environmental > Aquatic > Marine > Intertidal zone >... | reverse complement strand
TCAGCAGTATTGAAGCGTAGCAGACGCAAAGTATTAGAACTTTACACTGAAAAGAACACACAACAGCATACTTAAAGATAAGTTGCCAACTTCCTCATATTGTATGAATATTCCCTGTATGTGATGGAGGGATTTTTTTATGGCTAAAGGACAAAAAACAGATTTACGAGAACGCAAAGTTGCTAAAACACATTTTAAGGTAAGGGTTGCTGGTGAAACGGGTAGTCAGCAGAACGCATTGCGGCACGAACTTTACACTCACATTTACGAACGACTTGAAGAAGCAAACGAACAAGCAATGTATTTTGAGATTATTGCTTTGTGCGATATGCTGATTACGGACAGACTTGAAGCACTTACTCAATATCTACTGCACTACGAAGACAAAGAATACAAAACTGACAGCATTGGTTTAGCACTGCAATATTTGGGCACTGCTATAAATGACAAAAAACCTGCACTAAAAAATGATGATGATTACAAGCAGATTTACAAACGTGTTGATGAGTTTGCGAAGATGCGAAACGAAGTGATGCACGGCTTTATTTTGGTTAAAAACGTAGCAAGCGATATATCGTTAAATGAGAGGTTAGAGTTTGCTGAACACACAGCGGAAGTGGGCAACAAACTTATACGAGACGTAAGTGAGTTTGTGTCTAAGCAAACAAAGATAAAAGATTAGGTTTTAAGATGGCGACTACGAAAGATTTAGATGCAGGTTTGGCAAACTTACAGGCACTTAGTGCTGAACAAAACAAGTTGTATCAATCTGCACGTAGGCAACTGCATAAAACATTAGTTGAAACATACTTTTGGTGGCGGCAAGCATCACAAAAACAAGGGTATTTGGAAAAGCGATTTGCTGATGCAAATATCAAGTTCAAAGCGAAACTTAATCGCCCAAACTTTAACCCAGTTGTGCGTTTAGCAATGGGTATGCAACAGCACCTACACAACGTGCAGATTTCAAACTATGGCACTGCTATCAACGCTATTGATGACGAGTATTTGCGTAATGAACATATCTATAAGCACAGGGATGCTGTTGAGGAACTTATAGATTGGATTGGTGATAATGGCGGCTTAAGCGGCATTACTGGTGCGAAAAAAGAAGAGATTGAAGAATACGGCTACGACTACAAGGGTGCTGGCAATAAGAACAAAAAAACTAAAAATGACGACGAGAAGAAAGCAAAACAGCAACTTGAAGTATTGGAACTAAAGAAAGTAGCGATTGCACAGAATGAAGCAACGAACACATTTGATATTGGTGAAGTTGGAACTGACAATGACGACTTAGTTGTTGTGCTTGCAAAAGCGACAGGCAAAGGCAACGAACTACGAGTTGTTGGTTCAACAGCACAGCAAGCACTTGTGGATGGTGCTGTTATGCAGATTGGCGAAGTAGATTTTGCTAACTTGCCACCTCATTTGCGTATGCTTTGTGAAGTAGTGAAACTGAACACAATAACAAAATCACTACAAAACTACGGAGGTAGAAATAACTTCTACAACAAGTCAAAACTTGTGATTGAAAGAGAAGGAAAGAAAGAAAACGTGCGTGAAAATGCACGTGTTGTTTTGCGACAAAACGGAACGATTTTGGTGTCCAAATCAACAAGCGATGCAAGTCTAACTACTTACTACATCCCAAGTAAAAAGTTTTTACTTAATGAAGATGTTTGGTTGCGTGGCAGTGATAGATTTTGGCTTGAAACAGAACTGATTAACGATAGTGAGATTGCACTTTACGATGCTACTGACTTGGAAGCACAAACTAACAAGCAGTTAAAAGCACAGAAACAGATTACGCTTAAAAATACGATTACGAAGCAGAAGCGTAATATATACTTTTACGATTTTAGTAGGATTGACGATGCAACAATGTATCAGCCTGCAATAGTTAAAGATGAAATAGATTATGACTGGGCAGTTAAGGGTAATGCATCTTACTTTAGGCGTTTGTATGAACAGCACTTTGACGGATGGCAACACAGAGTTAAGCATAGATTACACACTGCAAATAACAAGGCAGTTGCATTTGATGTAAGTGAAGACGGCATTGTTTGTGAGAAAAAATGGGACAAAGCAGACAACTGCTTCACACAAACTGGCAACCGTTATTTGACTGCGTTTAGTGATGATGCAGAAGTATGTGGAACAGGTAGAATAATCTTTGCACCTACTGACATTATTGCAGTGTTAGAAATGATAGCAAAACACAATGTTGCTGAGGATACGGTTATGATGAGTGGCAACAAAGACTTGCTGTTTATCAACTACAAAAACGACATAGCAGAGATACAAGTTTATATCCCCAGTTGTTCTATAACAGGCAAACGAAACGCAAAGTATTTTACGAAGTTTGCTCCAAATGACTGAAAACTTAACTGAACAATACAAAGGTTATGCAGTCTATTTGCCATCGTTGCAGGCTAACTACGCAAACTATGCAACGAAGGCTAATAACGAAACAACACGTGCAAAAAAAATACCCAAAAACTTTGATACACGTTGGCTGAACTTTTTAGATACGAACAGCAAGTTATGGCACTGCGGCTACACGTTGTATAGTTGTGGGCAGTTTGACAATAAGCAGATACGAACACGTGATATTATTGCTGAACGAGACAGAGAAAACAGCATTGTTATTGGGGATAGTGGTGGGTTCCAACTTGGCACTGGTGCAATAACAAGTAAGGCAGAACTTGAACATTTAGAACGCTATAAAAACGATGCAGTTGCACAATATAACAACTGGCAACAATGCAGTTTTAGGGAACGAACATTGCGTTGGTTAGATAGATATACTGACTATGCAATGACACTTGATATGGTGCTTTGGGCGGCTGAGGAATATGAGCAACCAAACGCTAAAAAATCACAACTACGCAAACTAAGTGTTCAACAACTTATAGACTTGAGCGTTGATAACTTACGCTACTTTGCTGACAACAGAGGACAAGGCAAACGAAGCACAAAGTTTTTGAGTGTTTTACAAGACATTGGGAACGGAACTGGCGAACTTTGGTATAACGCAGTTAAAGATTTTGAGTTTGAAGGCTTTGCACTTGGCAGTGAAACAGGTGGAATGCTGAATAGTTTGCAATGGTTAAAGCGACTACTTAACGACTACAAACTTGATAGAAGCGAGTGGATACACACACTTGGTAAATCACCCCCTATTAACAGCGTAGTTTATACAGCGGCACAACGTGCATTACGCAAAGCACTTGGCAGAGAAGATTTTACAATAAGTTTAGATAGTAGTTCTCCGCATCAACTTGCAGGCAAACAACGCAAACTTGTTGTCCCAAATAACTTTAGTAGCGATAGAAAAACTTGGAAGGTAGCGGGTTGGACGATACCACAAGACATACGCATTGCACGTGATGAAAAGCACTTAGACTTTCCTTTTGCATCACCTCTATCAAAGTATATGAGTGTGAATGATTTAATGGCACACGACATTGATGACAGCGATTACTTTACTGACGTTTGGGCAGAACAAATGTTAGTAAATCACAACATCTACACATATCACCGCTACAGCATTGATGCTTGTGATTTGGTGTTTAGTGAAACAAAGAAAAACCACGCACGTGTTCCCGCAGAAATATTAGAAATGGCAGAACTAATAGAACGCTATTTTACTGCTGAGAATGCAGGTGAAATAGAAGAACGACTTGCTGTGTTGATGGAACCATTTATGCGTAAGGGCAAAGATAAATCACACACAGATAATGATGATGAAGTTGAGGATTTTTCACTTAGTTAAAACTTTTAACTTTGTGGTTGCTGACTATGTAAGGTAAGAAGATTTAACCTGTTGTTATTATTGGATTGCAATAGGAACACAAATGAGAAGATTATCATATAATCTTACATATATCTTACATAGTCTATATTTTATCGTTTAATATCAATAACTTACACGATTGGCACTATTGAGTGGGAGTAGTTTAACATATCTAAGTTATTGATATTGTTATATTTTTATCTTACATAGTTGTTGCATAGCACATTGACTTTCAATGGGTTAGCCTGTAATGTTGCTTAGAATGTTGCACACTTTAAGCACTATTGCGGGTAATAGTTTTGTCAGTCAAAAAGAAGACATACAAAGACAATGAAATCCCCATTTATGATGGGGAAGCGATTTTATACCAAGTTGGTGAAACTTGGTATTTGCGTTGTTGGCTGAAAGGGGAAAACAAATACGCACGTAAAAGCCTACGCACAAAAAGTAGAGATATGGCTATTGAACGTGGCAAACAGCAATATCATCAACTTATGGCTGACGTAGATAGAGGCGTTAAGTTTTTTTCAATGGACGTAAAACAAGGCATTGAGGAATACTTGAATAACAAACAAACACAAGTTGTTGGCGACAGCATTGAAGAACGTGGCGAACAAGGTGGGATTGTTAGCGGAAGATACAAAACTATTGAGACGCACTTAAAGCATTTCCAAAGATACATTCTTAAAGATGCAAAACTTAGGGAACTTAATGAGTTTGATTTAGATGGCTACGTTGAGTTTAGACGCAAAGACAAAGTTAAAGACATAACGATACGAAATGAAGTTGCATCAATAAATGCGGCTATGGGTTGGATATATGACAGGCTAAAGCAGACTGACTTTAGACACTTTAAGATACCTGAAGTATTGAAGCACGTTGTTAAAAACAAACGTAATGCTGACAATGCAAAAGTAGAACGTCAAACATTTACACGTGAAGAATGGATGTCATTTGTTAGGGCAATGCGGACATATACAAAGGACTGCATTGAGGAAGCAGAGACAGATATAAAAGCAAAAGAGAAACTGCTTGTTAGATATTTTTGCTTGTTTGCGGCAAATAGCGGAATGCGTAGCGGTGAGCAGTTCAACTTGCACTGGCGAAATGTAAGCGTTGAAGAACTGACATTTAAGAAATCAAAAGTGCAAGTTGCTAAAGTATATGTTGATTTTGGAACAAGTAAAAAGCGTCAGCAAGCACGTGAGTTTTGGTGCAGAGGTGGCGAATACATTGAACGTTGGCGTGAAATAGCAAAACACGACACAAACGATGGATATGTTTTTAGCGTTGATGGCAAAGAACGTATCCCAAAATCAAACTTTATGAGACATTGGTGGGCAATGTTAGAACTTGCTGATTTTGACGACGAAAGAAAACAGCATATTGTCCCCTACTCACTTAGGCACTTCTGCGTTTCACAACGTGTGATGGCAGGTTTAAGTTATGCAGAGATTGCTGAGAGTTTAGGGACAAGTGCGACAGAGGTTGAGAAAACCTATAAGCATTTACAGGATGAACAACGGAGACGATTTGCACTTGCTGACTACAAAGTGATTGATGGCGTATCTGTAGCAATGATGCTGAATGGCGAATGAAAGTTAAAAGTTTTTACTATGAGAGAGTTTGTAGAATGTAAGCACTGCGGTGGCGAACTGCGATTTGTGCAGATGGGTGAAAAACACACACACAAATGGAAAGCAGAATGCACTCAATGCAAAACTAAAAAAGGAACAGCAATGTTTAACGATTGGGTAAGTGATACACAGATGGATGAGATTGCAAAACGGTTCCCAAACACAAAGATTGTCGCTTTCAAAAAGTAAAAAGTTTTAACTACTTTTCACCTGTTGCATTGCTTGCTTTCTAATACGTTGTTCTTTCTGTTGCTGTGCTTTGATTGCTTGTTGAGCAAGTTTGGACACCAAATCTCTGTCTCTTTCAATCAAATCATCCATAGCATCTTTTGCCGCTAATCTAATGCCATCAACTTGTGCTTTGTAAGCATCAGCACGTTTTTGTATTTGTTGTCGTGTTAGTTCATCGTGCTTACGTTTTAACTTATCCCATTCATACTCTTGTGCTTGCCAGTAAGCCTCCCATTCTTCTTTGTCATCAATATGGGGGACACGCTGAATGTTGATAGGAATATTCATAAGTTGCTGTTCTTCCCATTCTATTTGTTTTTCAGCCTGTCTAATCTTTTCTAAGTGTTCTCTGTTTTCTTCTGTGTCAGCAGTAATACGGCGTAGGAAGTTTGCAGTTGCTGGCTTTGTTGCAACTTCTACAATCAGCATCCATTTTAACATCTCATCCATTTGTAAGCACCTGTATGTATTTTAACTATGTCTCTCTCTTCTCTTTGCATTCTCTTTTTGTAAGCACTTCAAAACGTCAAAATCGTGCATTTTCACGCTGAAAACGTGAGTTTTGATTATCAGCAGTAGTTGCAACATCACTAAGATTACTTGGTTGTGTTGGTATAACTGCGTTTGGGTTGTTAGCAGACTGAGGTGTGTTTTGTGATTTTGGTGCTTTGACGCTGACTTTGTTTGCACTTGTAGTTTTAACAAGTGAAACTGGTTCAAGTGCTTTTACGTGCGACAGCATTGCTTGCGTCATTAGTTCTAACACTTTCACTTTTGTTGAGTATTGTTCTTTGTCTGTAGCACTGCGGATAATGTTTAACGCCTGCTGTATGTCTTTAAGTGCTGTATTACTCATATCTAAATCTCTTTTTACAAATACGGGGGGTTGCAAAATCACCACCTCAAAAGCGTAAGTAGTTCCCTACAAAAAACCGCAACGCAGATTTTTTTCACGTAGAACCCTTTCCGCTAATGTATTTAGCGAAGTTAAATAAAATACTAAAAATATGTAATGTGCTCGCTAACCTATTGATTACCTTAAGTGTCTGTTTTTATGGAAAAAAAGGATGACTACAAGGTTAAATGGTTTTATTATTTTAGTATGAAAAAGTGTAATGTTAGGAACAGCATAAGATGGCACAGGCACGCACAATAAATGAAAAAGAAGCAAAACGGTTGTTTGCGTTTATTGGCTCTCAACGCAATGCAATACGGAACAAAGCAATGTTGGCTTTGAGTTATTACTGCGGATTACGTGCAAAAGAGATTGCAAGTTTGAAGATTGGCGATGTGATGAAAGCAAATGGCACGATTAAAGACGTTGCTGATTTGAAGGCAGAACAGACTAAAGGCAACAGAGGTAGAGAGTTTTACATTAACTCATACGCAAAACAGCACATTGCGGCACTTATCAAATCAATGCCTGTAGTAGATGCTGACTTTCCGTTATTGCAAGTAATGGGCAAGCGTAAGGCGTTTAGTGCAAATGGGATAGCGATTGCGATACGCAACATTTACTCAAATGCAGGTTTTACAGGTTGCAGTTCTCATACAGGCAGGCGTTCAGCAATATCTGCACTTGCAAATAAAGGCGTAGGCATACGCATCATACAAAAGTTTAGCGGACATAGGCAGTTGCAAAGTGTGCAACACTACTTGGATGCAAACGAAGAGATGGTAAAAAATGCAGTTGAACTTGTAGTGTAAGAGCAACTGCGTCAATAATCATACCTAAGACAACAAGAACGACGCACTACATATGTTTGGATTAGGCAGATTATTTAGACGAGAACTGCGAAAAGCAGTTAAAAGTGCATTTAGCACTACCCCACCAAAGTCCCATACTACTATCAAAACACAATCTGTTGTTCAGCAAGTGCAAGTTAAAACAAGCACGGCAACACACACTACTACACAGACAACAACACAAGTTTCTCAATCACAAATACTACGAGGCAAATGCCACGTTATTGATGGGGACACTATTGCGATTGGAAAGCAGAAAATACGACTTGCTGGCATTGATGCACCTGAGTTGCACAACCCATATGGCAAGCAAGCAAAGTATGCACTCGTTGAACTATGTAAGGGAAACTTTATCAACGCACATTTAACGGGTGAAACGTCATATGACAGGGTTGTTGCTAAGTGCTTACTTGATGATGGAAGAGACTTAGCGGCTGAGATGGTGAAAATGGAGTTAGCGTTAGATATTCCTCACTTTCCAAACGCAGATTACAAACATTTAGAAACACCAAATGCACGTAGAAAACTACGTTGGCGTCCTAAAAAAAAGTGATAACATTTTATTACAAAAACCGTAATATTTCAGGTATTTACGCAAGTTTTCTTGCTTAAAAGCATAAATACATTTGCACACAAATATTATTAGAATGTGCGGTGGGTTTATATGCATAGAAAAATATTTAACAAAGTAAAACATACGGACATCAAACCAGCGGATATCTTTAACTGGCTTAGTAAAAAAGACAGGCTACGGATTGCGTATGCTGAATGGTTGAAGCGTGAATGCTTTGAATACTTTGTTGTTTTGAAGTTTTACGATGGACACAACATATGTGATGCTACTGCTAAAAAGCAGTTAGGATATTTTCTGCGTAAGTTAGACAGGAAGTTTTTGACACGATACGACAATAAAAATGGTGTCCGTTTGGACAGAATGATTTTTGTTGAACAAGGTATTAGTAGAGAAAACACTCACTTTAATCTTTATATTTCAAAGCCCCCACACGTAAGCGATTTTGAGTTTCGCAGACACTTAATCAAGTTTTGGAAGCAAACTACAGGATGGGATGACGTAAGAACACAAGCAAGCGACAACGAAAATGATGTTCTGTTTTACAGCACAAAGGAGTTAGACAGAGATTTGAACGCAGAACTACTTGTTGTTGAACACTGCCACCTTTCAAAACTACACAATAGCGATATTCAAAAACTTATTTACGATGCAATGAGAGAAAGCGTTGCAGTAAAGCAAAATGAAGCAAACACCAAAGCACTACTGGAACGAGTGCAAAGGAGGATGCGAGTTTTTTCTAATAATACTAAGTGCTACACAATGGGCTCAGGTATTAACAAACAAGCAAGCGTTGCCAACGAACTTGTTAGACTGGCACAGCCAACACAGGATGCTTACACGTAGAGTTCCAACAGCATAAGTTAGTGAGAACAAACACTTTGCGATTATCTACGACATTGTGGGAACGGCACGTATGTAAATAGATGTATAGGCACGTTGTTTATACAAAGTTTTTACTATGAGAAATATACCAAATACGGAGATATTTAACATTGACTACATTATATAAAACATTGGAAATATTGAATAAAGCACATTTACTTGAAGGTTATGAAGACTTTAGCAAAAACTATGCTGATAGGAACGGTGGTTGGTTAAGTTATCAACTACATAAAAAGAGAGATTTTGGTGTTGAGACTGCAATAAATGCATTGCGATACATTAGAGAACTTAAAACTTTTTACTTAGGAAAACGAAGCAAGGTTGGTGCAATAGTTGATGACAACATTGAGGCACTTGAACAGGCTGATTTACTAATACAGGCACATTTAGAAGACAGATACGGTATCATACAGATAAAGCAGTAATCTACAGCAAGGATTACTGCTTTTTTTGTGGCTGACGTTAGGCAACAGATAAATACAAACGTTAAGTTGTTTAACGATTGGAGATAATATTGCAGTCAAAAACATTTATTGAACAAACATACGAGCAAATGCGAAAAGCACACATTGTGCGTAGTAGCGAAGACTTTAGCACTGAATACTTAGGCAAAAGCAAAAGTTATTTTAGGGCGATGAAAGCACAAAACTTAGAAGCAAACACTAAAATGCTTACATACCTGGCAAATCAACTGCACAGCAGACGAACTTTGTTTGAGAAAGTAGGCAACAGCAACAATATTGATTTTTACTATACGAAATGGAGAGATATTGAGGCTGAAATAGCGAAAGAACTTGCTTTACGTGCAACGGACAACGGTTCCATCAACAATAATGCACTACACAACGTTTTAAGCGTCATACAGCAACTGATTGCTGAAAGAAGCACTGCTACTGCGTAAATCACATCAAACCCACCTGTAGTAATATTAAAATGCGTTTGCTATGCGGACGCATTTTTTTATTTGAAAACAGACAGATGGCTATAAAATGTAGGTATGAAACAGCGTAGCAAACATAAGATACAGAAGCAGTTAGACAGAGAACTGCGACATAAAACTTGGTTAGAGAAAAACTTGAAGGGTTCAGCAGTATTGAAGCGTAGCAGACGCAAAGTATTAGAACTTTACACTGAAGGGTGAACCAGTCAAATTCAAAGATTACCTGCAGGTTATTCTGGGGGGTTCTGGAAAATTTGTGGTGTGGAAGAAAGACCGGCAGCGTGAGGCTGCCGGTCGCTACGAGAAATGTCTCTGGATATCTTCCTCTCCTTCACTGGCTTCGATGTATTTGAAGGGGTAGGTGGAGAAATCACTGTCCGCCGTGATCCATGGACAATTGAGGATCATTGCCTAACAGCCACCCAGTATCGCTATGACTTGGAGTGTGCTGCCAAATAATCATACCAAACAGCCTGCCCGCTCAATCGGGCAGGCTGAGAGAAGTTGCTAGTAGACACCTCCAAAAACGCCGATTTAATTCCCTTTCGATTCAACCGAAATGACAATCCGATCCGACCCCCCCTAAAGGGGGAGGGTTCGGATCGGTCATTCGGTTCAATAATCGACGCATAGGGTTTTGATGTTCCGAAAGCATCCGAATTATGGCTTTTCGGCTCTTTCGGAATGCTAAAGATTTCTGGTGAATCTTC
>Ga0255770_10005398_pt1 | contig 10520 bp, 8 predicted proteins | sample 071ome_22_FD_179968 | JGI IMG/M metagenome (GOLD analysis project Ga0255770, IMG submission 179968) | Coastal salt marsh microbial communities from the Groves Creek Marsh, Skidaway Island, Georgia - 071404AT metaG (version 2) | ecosystem: Environmental > Aquatic > Marine > Intertidal zone > Salt... | reverse complement strand
ATAGCTTCAGAGCATGCCATTGATTCAATAAAGAAATCTTTGATCTCTGCTTTATTTGAACGTCTCACACCTTCGATGATCAAATTGATAGCGCTAGTAGATACAGAAATATTATGAGTCTTAACCTCTAAAACTCTAGCTTGCATGTTTAATGGGTTTTGAACTTTATCAAATTGGTTAATATCTTGATTAGCAATAGAATATCTAGTAACAATAGTATCAATTATTTGCTTGTTGGTTGGGACTGGAATAGCGGCAGAATTTACAGCAAGATCAATATCCTTCTGAGAAATAAACTCATCTTGAATAACCCTCTCACCCTTTCTATTATTGATAGTTAAGTGAAGATCTGAGATAGAAGAGTTTAACGTCATGATTGTGTAACCAGATCTTTTTTGAGCCTGGTTTATTGCATCCTCAATGGATCCAGTAACTTCATTGATATTTACTATTCGACCTTCCCTTACCCCTTTGCTAATCGATTTACCATATCCTTCAATTTGAATAGTATTATCATCTTCAAGCATAGCGAATAAAACACGGATATTCTTAGTCCCAATATCTATAGAAGCCAAAAGATTATTGTTATTCGTTGCCATCTGATAGGGATTTTACATTTAACTTCTTGACTCTATAAGCCACTTTTCTAGGTCTTTAATATAAATGTTTTTACCACTAAGTAATTGCTTAAATTTTTTGGAATTAGGCTGAGAATGATAAAGTCCAAGAATATGCCTAGTCATTGATCTAAGATTAATGCCTTTTGATATTTCTTTCTTCATATACTCCACAAACCCCTCAAGAACAGACTCTCTAGTAGTTGTATTGGGTTTTTTTTCGTAGAAAATTTCATCAACCTTGGAGAGAATAAATGGGTCATGATAGGCTTTTCTGCCCAGCATAACACCATCAAGCTTTTTGAAAATATCATAACTATCTTCAAGATTCTGCAAACCGCCATTTAGAGAGACGACCAACTCAGGAAAATCTTTTTTAATTTGAAAAACCCATTCATAATTTAAAGGTGGAATGTCTCGATTTTCTTTGGGACTTAAACCCTTTAACCAGGCCTTTCTCGCATGAATATAAAAAATCTTACAACCAGCATCTCTATTGATTCGAACAAAATTATGTAAATTTTTATAACTTTCTATATCGTCAACCCCTATTCGACATTTAATAGACACTGGTAGCTGAGTATTTTGTTTTAAAGATTCAACGCATTTAGCAACTGTATCAGGGGTTTTCATTAGGCATGCTCCAAAAGAGCCAGACTGAACTCTATCCGAGGGACAACCCACATTAATATTTATTTCATCATATCCATAGTTTTCAACTATCTTTGCGCACTTTGAAAACTCATCGGATTCGCTTCCGCCAATTTGAAGGACAAGAGGATTTTCCTCATAGTTGAAAGCAAGAAGTTTATCTCTATCTCCATAAATAATTGCTTTTGTAGTAATCATTTCTGAAAAAAGAAGTGCTTCTTTGGATATTAGACGATGGAAAAACCGACAATGTTTATCTGTCCAATCCATCATCGGAGCTACTGAAAAGTTATATTTATGAGACATTAAATCTTAATTTGATTAAAAATGCATTCAATCGCAAAATTAACGCTTGATTGAATAATTAAATCTCTATCACCGGAGAAGAGTTTTTTTTCAGCAAATAACTCGCCATTCACAATAAACCCAAAACAAACTGTACCTACTGGCTTTCCACTAGTAGCGCCCCCTGGACCTGCAATGCCGGTAATAGCTATCGATATACTAGATTTGGATTTTTTATTTACCCCTTTGACCATCTCAGAGGCAACCTCTAGGCTGACTGCTCCGAACTCATCTATAACCGAGCTATTTACACCCAACTCATCGATTTTGGATTGATTAGTATATGTTATGAATCCACGATCAAAATAACTTGAAGACCCTGGATATTTAGTGAGAAGCTGTGCTAGCATTCCACCAGTGCAAGACTCGGCAACTGATATATTCAGTTCTTTTTCAATAAGTATTTTTCTGAGTTCTTGGAGTTTATTCATTTGTTGAGAGCGTTATTAACGATTTCAAAGATATCTTTACTTAGGTCTTTCATATCTACCAACGAATCCAGTTGATTTTTTTGAAGCTCTCTTAGTTCTGGTGTAAACCTTTTCCATTGATTATATTGTGAGACAAGTCTTGCGCCAATTTGTGGGTTAATCGCATTTAACTTTCGGATAGTCTCTGTGTAAATCGCATAACTTGACTCCTGATGAAAGAGGCAGAAGTTCTGAGAAAAAGCACCGAATAAACTTCTTAACCTATTTGGAGTTGAGTAAGAGAAATCATTATGCTCACTTAGCTTAATAATTTTCTCAATATCGGTATTAATAGACAATGCTTGTGCTGAAAACCACTTATCAATAACTTGGGTATCTTTTTTGAATTCATCATAGAAGCTATCAATAATTTCATCAATCTTTGTAAATTTAGAGTCAAGTAATGACTTAAATGCACCCATTTTATCTGTCATATTTTGTGCCTCTTTAAATTGCTGAAGTGCAATAGCTGAATCTCCATAGAGAGATATAAATCTTAAAAGAATATTTTTTAAAGCCCTTTTTCCTACAGAATCATCTGACAGATCAAAAGCTTTATCTTTATTCAATCTATGGTAAAGGGATATCAACTCTTTAGAATAGAGTTTGAAGAAGCTCTCTATTCTATTATCTCTGAGCCTTTTAATCTCAAAAACATCGATTATGTCTACATCTTGCTGCAGAAGTTTTTCACTTGGAGGAGAAATTAGCATGGATAAGAGAGAGTAATCCTTTTCTGATTTTAGTGATTGATTTAATGCTTCAAAAAATTCACCCCCCTCCAGGGATTCATTAAATATTAATTCTGACCAAATTTCTTGAGCGTTCTGCCACCTGTTATATGAATCATTATCTTTATTCACTAAAAATATTTTCTCTTCATAAGAAATATTATTTTTACAAATAATTGGAGCGGAGAAATCTTGAAAAACAGAAGCAATAATATCTTGATTCAAATATTTGAATTTAAAACTCTCTTTTTGTTTATTGATGATTTTTAATCCTGTTTCAAGTATTTCCCCTTCAAAAGAAATAAGTGAATATTTCATTGGAATCTCATAAATTGATTCCCCTTTTTGTTCAACACTAAGGGAATACTCTCCCTTTGTGTTTTCAGGTGTTAGATCAACTCTCACTTTCGGAGTACCTGATTTAGAATACCAATTCATAAAGTTAGTGAAATCACGGCCTGAAACTTCACTCATAGCATTAACAAAATCATCAATGGTGACGGCTTGATGATCATACTTTTTGAAATAATTTTGCATCCCCTCTTGAAATTTTTCCTCACCAATAATGGTATGAATCATTCGAATAACTTCAGCTCCCTTTTCGTATACTGTTGCCGTGTAGAAATTATTCATTTCTATGTATGAATCTGGTCTGACGGGGTGGGACATTGGACCGGCATCCTCAGGAAACTGAAAGGACTTCAATGCAAAAACATCCTCGATTCTTTTAACTGATCTTGAATGCAAATCAGATGTAAATTCTTGATCCCTAAAGACCGTCAGCCCTTCTTTTAAACTTAACTGAAACCAGTCTCTACAGGTTACTCGATTCCCTGTCCAATTATGAAAATATTCGTGACCAATTACAGATTCAATATTAATAAAATCGACATCTGTGGCAGTTTTCTTATCAGCAAGAACATATGAGGAATTAAAAATATTTAATCCCTTATTTTCCATAGCACCCATATTGAAATCATCAACAGCAACTATCATAAACTTATCTAAATCGTACTCTAGATTGAATCTTTCCTCATCCCATTTAAAGGCACGTTTTAAGGCCTGCATAGCAAAATCAGTTTTATGGATATTTCTTGGCTCAACAAAAATTTCCAATGAGACCTCTTTTCCAGATTTCGTAGTAAAAGTATCACTAATTGAACTCAAATTTCCCATCACGAGAGCAAATAAGTAGCAAGGTTTAGGCTCGGGATCATGCCAAGAAACATATCCATTATTCAATTCAACTGGATTTCCATTAGATAGTTGAACAGGAAGAGAATCTCTATCAGCCTTGATGTGTGTTGTAAAAATACTGAGCACATCTGGACGATCGAGATAATAAGTTATTTTTCTAAAACCATGTGCCTCACACTGAGTGCAATAATTTCCATTTGACAAATAAAGCCCTTCAAGACTTGTGTTTCTCTCTGGATAAATCTTATTGCTGATCTCTAATACAAATTTATCATTTAAATCTTTAAGTAATAATCCATCTTCTTTTTTTTCAAACGATGCTGGTTGATGGTTGATTTTTATATCTATAAGTTCGAGATTCTCTCCATTTAAGAAAAGATTGCCTGAACAATCCTTAGAAAGCTCATTGCGATAAAAATGAATTTTGCTCTTAACAATAACGCCACTATCGACAACATCGAACCAAAGCTCTGTTTGTGAGATAAGGTATGGGCTAACGTTGTAATCTTTCCTGTAAATTCTTTCTGGCATCAGACTGAAGCAAGTATAAGTATTCCTAAAATAACCCTATACCAAACATATGGCATAAATCCGATTCTATTCAAAAGCTTAATAAAGTAATAAATAGTTAAATATGCTGTTAAGGCTGAAATCACAAAACCAACAATTAAAGCAACCCAATCAACAGCTTCAGGTTGGTTAAAGAGCTCAATAATGATTAATCCAGAAGATAAGGCAATAATTGGTATGGCCATTAAAAAGGCAAATTTAACTCCCACATCTCTTGATAGGCCAATTAAAAGAGCGGCAGTGATGACTATTCCTGATCTTGAAGTTCCAGGAATTAACGCGACTGCTTGAAACAAACTCATCCAGAAGACTACACTCCAAGTAATACTTGTGGATAAAGTTTGATAGCGATTATTCACCCATACAGATAGCCCCAATAGAAGACCAAATAAGATACTGGTGTAGGCTATTACCTCCTCTGATCTCAGTGTTGATTCAATATAATCTTTACTAAGAATGCCAATTATCCCTACAGGGATAGTGGAGAAAACAATCTTCCAAGCTAATGAAGAGTCTCCGACCTCCTTGAGTTCAAATATCGATTGAAGAAAACTCCTCAGAAGAGAAAAAACAGTCTCACGGTAATAATAAACTATTGCGACCAATGTCCCTAAATGAACCACAACATCAAATGCCAAACCCTGATCCTGCATAGATAAGAATTTAGGAACAATAATGAGATGAGCAGAAGAAGAGATAGGAAGAAATTCCGTAAAGCCTTGAATAACAGAGAGTAAAAAAACTTGCAAAAGATCCATATTAAAGAATTTTATCAATAAGATTTTGCTCTTTGAAACAAACTAAAGCACCATGAAAATCTTTTTTAAGCGCTAAAACCTTAAAACTCTCACCCATGGCACTTGGTAAGATTAATTGCTTAATTTCTTGAGCATAAGATATTTTTTGATCCGAATCTTTCTCCTCGGAAAGAAATTCTTGTATGCCTAAGGATATTAAAAACATAGCCTGGGTGCAATACCCTTCAATGTTAAATCCCGACTCTTTAGAGGCATCTGCCAAATCAGAGAAATTAACTGAAGTCGTTATGTCTTGCATTCCAATATTTTCAAATGGATTCTCTGATGCTTTGTGCTGAGAATAACATCTTAATGTCCCCTCAACTCTTTGAGGATGATAGTAAGTATCTCTATCCATTCCATAGTCTATTATCAGAACAACCCCTTTTTTCATCATCGAATAGACCGAGTGAATCCATCCTTTTGCTTGGATATTAACCTCAGTTGTGTACCCTTCTTGGAGACTATCTGGAATAGAATGATCATCAAGATTTATATTTAAAGACCTAAAATCGTATTCCAAAGAGTCTTCCTTGATGCACACCCCTTGCTCATAAAAATCTCCATCCATTTTTTTAATTCTCTTGGCTGGAATGGCGTCTATGACCTCATTGGCAATCACCACACCTTCGAATTGATGAGGCAGTTCATTGAGCCATATGACTCTATCAAGAAGTTCTGGAACTACTTTTCCAATAAGTTTCTCTTGTCTTTCTTTTAGGTCTGCACTTAATTCAAGGATATAGTAATACTTTGGCAATTGATTATGTTTAGCAAGATAAAACAAAATCTGGCAAGCAAGGGTGCCATTTCCAGCACCAAACTCTAATATATATGGAAAGGATTCTAGAATTTGTTTGCATTGTTTGGCAATACAAAAACCAAAAAGATCTGATGTTTCAGGAGCGGTAATAAAGTCCCCATCTCGTCCAAATTTTTTGGAGCCGTTGCTGTAATAACCCATTCCAGGATGATAGAGCGCCAAAGCCATAAATTCATCAAATCCAATGAAATTATTATTTTCGGTAATTTTGTTTCTTATAATTTCATCAAGATTCATTCGGAGAATTTTATATGAAAACAGCTCTCATCACTGGAGGAGCAAGAAGAATTGGCGCGGAAATCACCAAAACTCTTCATAAAAACAACTTCAATGTAATTATTCATTGCAATCAATCCGTTGAGTCAGCAAAAGAATTAGCAGTAGATCTAAACAAGATAAGACGCGATAGTGCCTCAATCCTTCAGTTTGATTTAAAGGATATTGACTCTATTAATCATCACGCTCAAGAAATAAAATCTTTGGATGTCCTGATAAATAATGCCTCACTATTCTATCCAACATCACTTGATAGCATAAATACTCAAGCAGTCCTTGATTTAATGCAAGTCAATTGTTTCGCACCTTATTTTTTATCCATTGCTTTGAAGGATAAATTAACTCAAAAGGAGGGGCAAATCATTAACTTAGTTGATATATATTCTCATAAACCAATTAAAGATTACTCGGCATACTCGATGAGTAAATCCGCCCTAGCAATGCTAACGAAATCACTTGCGCTAGACTTAGCACCTCATGTAAGAGTTTGCGGAGTTTCCCCGGGTGCAATTCTTTGGCCTTCTCAGTCAACTGAAAAAGAACACACCAGGATTCTTGACAAAGTTCCTCTTAAGACAAAAGGTGATCCTAAAAATATTACTGATAGTATCATATTTCTTCTTAATTCAACCTATATCACTGGTGAAATATTAACAGTTGATGGCGGAAGATCTATCGCATAATTTAATTTATATTAAAAAATTATGATACAATCGTTAGTGTTAGAAAATTACTAACTAAATGAATTTTACAACCCTTTTTTTGAAGTTATTCATAACAAGGGATTTATAAGGACTAACAAGCAGGCAATCAAAGCTTTCAAGCTGGGTTATAACTCATAAGACTTGATTGATAGAGGCTAAATATTTATGCTTTTATTTAAACTTCAAATAATCCAAATACTCTCATACTATGTAGAGCAGATTTCCTGTCCAAGTCCATTTGCAAAAGGACTAGCATATGAATCATATTCTTATCAATGCGACCCACAAAGAAGAAGTTCGAGTGGCTGTCGTCAAAGACAAAAAACTTACCAATCTCAATATAGAAACATCCCTTAATCAAAAACAAAAAGGGAACATTTACAAAGGTAAAATTTCAAGGATTGAGCAATCTCTTGAGGCTGCATTTGTAGATTATGGAAAAGAGAGACAAGGATTTCTTCCATTCAAAGAAGTAGCTGAAGCTGCTAACTTGGATAAAAAACTTTCCATTACAGATGTCCTTAAAGAGGGACAAGAGATAATCGTTCAAGTCAGCAAAGAGGAAAGGGGAACAAAGGGGGCAGCTCTAAGCACCTTTATCAATCTAGCTGGCGTTTATATGATTCTCACGCCAAATAGCTCTATTAGTCAGGGAATCTCAAGACAAATCAATAACAATGATCGTAATGATCTTAAAAAGATTATTGGACAAATCACGCTTCCAGAAAGTTCAGGCCTTATTATTAGAACTGCTGGTGCGGGCAAGAGTCTTGATGAGCTCCAGTGGGAAGTAGATTATTTATCAGATTTATGGAAATCGATTCAAAAGGCTGCTGAAACTAAAAAAGCACCTTTCTTAATCTACAAAGAAAGTGATTTGATTATTCGCACGCTAAGAGATCACCTTAGAGAAGATACGGATAGCGTGATTATTGATGAAGCTAATGCCTTTACCAATGCGAAAGATTTTATAAGTTTTGTTATTCCTCATTATCTTGATCGTATCAAGTTTTTTGACACTACTGAGCACTCACTCTTCAATCATATGGGGATTGAGACTCAAGCAAGAAGTGTATTTAACAGAGAAGTTTCTCTTCAAAGTGGTGCAACTCTTGTTTTTGATACCACTGAAGCCCTTACATCAATTGATATTAACTCTGCAAGAGCCACAAAAGGTTCAGATATTGAAGAAACTGCCTTCAATACCAATCTTGAGGCAACTAGAGAGATAGCTACACAACTTCAACTTCGAGATATTGGTGGTTTGATTGTTATAGATTTCATTGATATGTCATCTGATGATCATAAGAAGAAAATTGTTGATGCAATGTTAAGAGAAACGAGTTCAGATAGAGCGAGAGTTCAGATTGGCAATATTTCTCAATTTGGCTTACTTGAGATGTCTAGACAAAGATTATTAAGTTCAGTAACCGAATCAGTTGAGAAAGTCTGCCCTCAATGCTCAGGCAGAGGAACAACTCCAACCATTCCATCATTGGCTCTATCAATCTTAAGACAATTAGAAGATGGATGCAACGCATCCCACGAGACACAAAGGTTAACTATTCAGTCAACAGTTGAAGTGATCACTTACCTCTTAAATGAGAAGAGAGATGACATTCTTCGCTTAGAACAAAAACATGACATTAAGATTATCTTGCTTCCGAATCCTTATATGTCATTTCCGAACTTCTCTATCAATAAGCAGAAGTCTGATAAGAAATCACAACATTTAAGTTTTCAAGGTGTCTCTAAACCCCAACATTCACTTGCTGAAAATGGTTTGAATGACATTCCTGAAGAAGCTATTGTTAACATTACAAGACCTGAGACACAAAAGCCTAGATCTAAAAAATCTTTCTTTGAGACGGTATTGGGTGGAATTTTCTCTAAAAAAGAGAAGACTGAACAGAAAAAAACCAATAACAATAGAAATCGCAGAAGGAATTACAAAAAACCAAATAATAGAAAGCGTCCAAATAATAGACGACCAAACAATCAAACTAATAACCAAAATTCTGAGAATAGGAATACTGAGAATAAAAAACCTGCCAACAAGAAGCCTAACAATAAACCTGTTAAGGATACATCTGTAAAAAAAGATAAAGTTGAGCAAAAAGAGGTCGCATAAATGACTCTACATCATGGGGTGATAGGCAATCCAATCAAGCACAGCCTATCCCCAATGATTCACGAGTACTTTGCGAATGAATTCAAACTTGATATTGATTACGAAAAATACCTATTCGAACTGAATGACTTTTCCAGTCAATTAAGTCATTTAATTCAGTCTAATGTAACCGGATTAAATGTCACGGTTCCATTCAAAACTGACGCCTATAACCTTGCAGATGAACTTACTGATAATGCAAGACTTGCTGGCGCAGTCAATACACTTAGAATTGTTAAAGGACATATTGTTGGTGAGAATACTGATGGAATAGGACTCATCTCTGATCTTCAAAAGAACTTATCTATTGACCTTGAAAATACAACTATTGCCATTATCGGTGCTGGAGGTGCAACCCGAGGAATCATCAAGCCCTTATTAGATAAAAAAATTAAACAATTGTATATCCTTAATAGAACAGAAGAAAAAGCCACAAATTTAGCAGCTGAATTCTCTCAATATGGAGATGTCTTGGGTCATGAGATTAAGATGGATAATTTTAAAGTTGATATTATCATCAATGCTACCAGTTCTGCCCTAGATGGCGAAGCGCCCCAGATTAGTAAAAAACTCTATGAGGATACTTTTTGTTATGACCTAATGTATGGCTCTCAAACTCCTTTTATGCTTAATGCTCTTAAAAATGATGCCAATCAGGTTTCCGATGGTTTGGGTATGCTAGTTGAACAAGCAGCTAAGAGTTTTGAGTTTTGGACTGGTAAACGACCAGAGTCGAAGCAAGTAATCAAAAAAGTTAGGGAGCGTATCGCTTAATATCCCAATCTTTGCCATTTTTCGAATAAATGAATCTATCGTGTAAGCGATTTAATCTTCCTTGCCAGAACTCGATATTTTCAGGCTGAATTCGATAACCTCCCCAAAATTCTGGTAATGGTATCTCCACACCTTCAAACTTTTGGACATTGTCATTAAATGTTTTCTCTAAATCTTCTCTTGAAGAAATAATCTTGGATTGATTAGATGTCCAAGCGCCAATCTGAGCATCTCTGGGTCTAGAATGAAAATAACGCTTAGATTCAGCCGAAAAAATCTTTTTGACCGGTCCTGAAATTCTGACTTGTCGTTCAAGATTTATCCATGGAAATAGCACTTCGACGTTGGGATTTTTTAAGATTTGTTCTGCTTTCTTAGAGTCATAATTGGTAAAA
>Ga0255770_10005387_pt1 | contig 10533 bp, 8 predicted proteins | sample 071ome_22_FD_179968 | JGI IMG/M metagenome (GOLD analysis project Ga0255770, IMG submission 179968) | Coastal salt marsh microbial communities from the Groves Creek Marsh, Skidaway Island, Georgia - 071404AT metaG (version 2) | ecosystem: Environmental > Aquatic > Marine > Intertidal zone > Salt... | reverse complement strand
GAACAGATCCTCATTGTACTTGTAAGTATGCAGTTTGCTTGTATCAAGAACACCAGTGCGAGCAGTGCTAGAACGAGCATACTGATCTGCTGACTTCTTACATTCAAACTCTTTCATTAAGTAAGAAACTTCTTTCTCAGCAGACTTCTTATACTTAACATACTCAGAAATGACTTGAGTATGCCATTCTTTTACCCAAGAAGAAGAGTTGGCATAGTATTCCTTAGTTGCATTATGGATATACTCATTAGGAACAATTACATTCTCAATTTTAATCTCAGGCAATTCAGCATAGACAGTTTCTTCACCAAACTTGTTAGTCAGTTCTTCTGCCTTCTCTTCAAATGATTGAGCAGTCTTTGACTCAAACTCACCATGTTCTTTGCTTGGTTCACTACCACCACCAGAGGGAATCTCTTGTTCCATAGTGGTTTCACTTTCATTATTATCACCAACAGAAGATTGCTCATTGGCATTAACTTCTTCATTGGCATTGTCGTTGGTGTTTTCACTAGCACCTTGCTGATTCTCAGGAAGTTCAACTTCTTCACCACCAACTTGACCCTGATCCTGAGAAATATCAGGCATTTCACTCAGTTTCTTTTTCTTGTAGTTGAGGAAATCAACAATCTCCTGAGAGATTTTGAGAACTTCTTGGAAAGTTTCAACTGCACTAATGCGAGTCACAAAATCATCCTCAGCATCAGAGAATGCAATGTTATGGAATGCACCAATCTTGAAGTACAGATTGATACGATCAATGAATGAAAGTTCATCTAGATTCTCATCCTTAGTGGAGAAGAAATCATCAGCATTCAGTTCATTATAACCATGATAAAAAGTTTTAGACAGACCAGGATATTTTTTCTTCATCAGACGCTCTACACGAACATCCTCAATCACATTAACAAAATCTTTAGGGACATTAGGATATTCTTCACGCCAATCAATGTTATCAGTAAAGATAGCATGACCCACCTCATGCCCCACCAGAAGGTCATAAACAGTGGCAGATGCCCTATCCCACATAGGAAGGGTTAGAACCCTCCTATCAACATCGAAAGAGGCAGTAGAGACCTTTTTATGCTCAACGATAAGGTTCTCTGTTGCCAGACACTTAGCAAGAGATCCTTTTACTTCTAGATTGACTGGCATGTGCTTTCTTGACTGTCCTTACAGGATAGCATAAAAAAGGGGGGTCACCACTCCCCCCTAGTACACTAATTAAACTGTCCACCACCAAGGACAGGTCTTTGGATCTCAAAGCTACAAAGATTCCTCAAGACTTTTACATAGTATCATGACTGAATGTAGATGTCAAGTTGACAGAAACTCAAACCATGAGTAGGATAACTCTGTCAGGGTTCAAGGGAACTTTATGAAGGCTTTGGATATTTATCTTTAACTGCTTGAATTTTAGATGCCATGGCATCTGGAAAAACTCCAGCATGAAATAAAGCATCTAATTGATCTCCCAAGGAAGGATATTCAGGAGATCTTTTTCTTTGATATTCTTTTGATTCCCATTCTGTGCGAAGTCTTGCTGCTTCTGCAGCAATTTCTTCATCAGTTGGTCTTGTTTGAACAGAATCTTGCCAAGTTAATTCATCATTTACTACAGTAAATTCAGCCCCAGGTCTTAAAGATAAAACTGCTTGTGCTATGTCCATTATTGTGATATCTCCATAACTGTAAGAAAACTAGATGGTCTACCTCTAGAAGTATCATCATAAGTGTAGGACCTATTGATATATAGTCCATTAGAATCTTGAGCATAAGCTTCAAATGTGATATTAAAGGATCCAGAACCACTATGACCATACAAATATTGGCCATCAAATCCTTCTATAGAAGCATTACCAGAAGCATCAGCAGTTGCACCAAAAAATGTATGAGATGAACTTCTATAAGCACTTGAATTACCTTCTCTACTCAAAACAACATTGCCATTAACAAACATAGTAACTCTTGAAGAATATTGATAAACTCCTACTTTAATTCCATATGTTATAAGAAACTTAGAATTTGACCTTAAGGGAGTTACAGTTGTATTTAATCCACTATAAGATCTGTATGTGCCACCTGATCCAGAAAGGAAAGTTGCATTTGAATCTACAGTTTGAACTACGTTAATAACTCTCCCTAAATTAGGGTCTCCAGCAGTGGTTTGTATATTATTAACTTTTAATGTACTCATGGTCTTGTTATCTTATAGTTTTATTTAGAAACTTAATTTGGCTCTTGAGGCCATTCTACGTCCTTAATAAATGGTCCATCTAATGTAGGATTAGCGGTGTTTGGAAGATCTCTTAGTGCTTGTCTATAAGTTGCCCATTCTGCTTTTGCAGAGTCTGATAAAGGACTATCAGAACCTTGAGTCCAATCGCAATTCTGAAGAAGTATGTTCCTATGTTTTTTCAATCTATTCATAGGTTCAGCATTTCTCAATTCCTCTAACTTAGCATTGACTTCTTCTTCAGTTGGAGGAATAGGAATTAGTGATTCATCCCATACAATATTTTCATAACTATCCTCACCTCTTACGAAGAAAGATCCTGGAATATTTCCAGTCAAAGCATGAACTGCTTGTCCTATAGTAACTTCAGGTAACAACATATTTTTTTCTCCTATTAGTCTTGAGTATATATTCCAGTATAGTATATTCTATATGTATTGTTAGTGCTAGTATTATAAGCACTAATTCCACTTATTTGTAGACTTTGAGTTCCAGTTGGATCCCAAGGAATAATTAAAGGAGTAATGGAATAGTTATAATACCAATTATAGTGTGCTTGCAAATCTTGCATTCCTTCGTTACTTGTTTCTCCTGTTTGATGATACCACCCTGCCAAGTATCCATGGTTGCTACTACCATTGTGTTGATAAAAAACAGCTATTCCTATTGCATATACATCACTTCCAGTTGCTCCACTAATAGATCCTAAAGTCTGAGAGGTGCCATTGTATGAAGTATGCCAAGTTATATCACCACCAATTTGAGTCATGGTTCCTTGTGGAATTCCAACTCTATTATGTTTAGTAACCCCGTCAGATTTAAAAATACTCTCTGCTTTTAAGATACTCATAATGAATCTAACTCCGCTGGTCTAGGATATTTAGCTTTGATTTCATTACACTTATCTATGTATGCTTGAACTTGAGCATTGTCACCTTTCACAACACCATCAATATAGTCTACTATTGGTGGATATTCCAACATTCTGTTGGTTTTATATTCACTGAGTTCAGCAATTCTATCTTGCCTAATTCCTTCAGATTCCCACTCTTCTCTAGTTGGTTTTTTCTGACCACCTTCCCACACAGGAGGTTCAAGCCATTCTAAACCATCATAGTGGAATCCACTACAATTAAATCTTGCTCCAGGTCTAAGTGCCTGTATAATTTTTACTGGGTTGCTCATGCTACTTCTAATAGTGTAAATGTTGAAGAACCATTTCCATAATAATCTGAGTTATTTCTATCATCATATGCATTATAATTAAGACCAACATTATATGATCCACTATAACTTCTCAGTTGTAGTCCATAAGTTACTGCAGATGTTGTTGCTGGACTATCAAGGTAATTGATGGAAGGTGCGTACATACCATAACCAACGCTTGCTCCTGGATATTCATTAACAACAAAGGAAGCAACTGTTCTACTTCCTCTGGGAATGCCATAAGCATCAGGTAAGGTAGAACCATTTCTAATCAATCTTCCTTTAGCTTCCCAATATCCTGTTGAAACGTTAAAAGATCCCAATACTAAAATTTTACTGCTGCTACTTGTTGGAGTGATTGTAGCAGTCATGTTAGGAACTGTAGCCCAAGCTCCAGCACCACCAGACCAAAAATCTCTATAGGTGTTGCTCACTACTTGAATTACATGTCCACTACTGTTTAGTAGTGGTTTACCACCTGTAGTGGTAATTGCATTTGTCTTAAGTGTACTCATAATATCTTTTTTTGATTATTTATAATACGACCCAAACTGCACCACTATTAACAGTGACAGTGACGCCACTATTTATAGTGATTGGACCAATACTCATATGATTGGTTCCATTACTAAGAGTTGTGTTTGAGGTTATTTGTTGTGAAGATTCCATGATAACTCCACCACCTTTTGCGCCTATAGTTTGGGACATTAGACCTCCTGTGCTCCAGAATAGTATTCTGTAGATTTTAAGTGATTGTATGCCTGAGTCAGAATTGAATCTGAACTCTCAGTATCAATAAAGAACTTAATTTCATAAGTTTCTCCTTCAGTCTGTAGTCCTTCAGGCATAAAATCATGTACAGTATCACCAAACATTCCAATATGGGTTTTGCCATTAGATCTTGCCTCTTGTGAAGCAAAAACTTTTACTTCAATGGATCCAATGTATCCTGCTCTCCAATAGACTTCAGGACCACGATCACCAGCAGTTAGACCATCTTCTCTAGATGAATCTGGTGGAGGTGTAATGTCATGAAGACGTTTTTCAGTTCTGACATCAACAATAAGGTGGTAGGCATTTTCTACCACCACACCAGTTCCAGGGATTTCAAAATCTCTCAATAGTGCCATTTCACTCTCCTAGTTTTTTCTTGAGTTCATCAAGTTCCTTTCTCATAATATTTATTATTTCATTCTGTTCTTTGACTGCCTCAATCAACAGTGCAGTCAGGTTTCCATACTCAACTGAATACTCATCAACATCATCAGCATAGGTAACAACTTCAGGAACAACTTGCTCAACTTCTTGAGCAATCAGACCCATCTTAACTCCTGGTTTTCTGTTCTTCTTCTTATCCAGATCCCACTCAAAAGTAACACCACGAAGTTTGAGAACCTTATCTAATGGACTTTCAATAGTCTCAATGTTCTTCTTGAGTCTGACATCAGATGCAGCAGTGATAGTTCCAGTTGCATAAATGTCACCATTAACATAAAGTTCATATGTAGATGATGTAGTAGATCCAGTAATACCAACGCAGTTATTTCCATGGTTGTAATAGTAGTGCCATCTAGCACCAGTTTGATTATAGAAACCACCATTACCAGTGCTATCAAACATTACATGGGGATCATTACCTGCATCAGCAAATGCTAATCCATAATATCCACCTCTAGATCCTTGAACTCTCCATGAACCATAAGATGTAGATTCATTTGCTCTAAAGTCTGCACTATTGGTAGACTCATAGATACCTGCATCAGTTCTCAGTCTTGTGAAAGAATAGTTATAGCTGGAACCACCATTGATCTGGAATCTGGCAGTAGTGGTGTTATAGTCAGACATGAATCTATAACCACTATAACTTGGATTAGCACCAAAACTAATACCAGTATGGTTGTTGATTCTTAGATCTGGGTATGGAGAACTCCATGCACCATCTTCTTGGAAGATATCATATGCATAAGAACCAATAGCAAGGTTTGAATCACCACCTTGATTTCTAGATTTTAGAGTTCTATAAAGAAGTCTAGTTCCATCATAAGTGACATTTGCAGCACCAGCAGGTGATCCATTATCATTGTAAATGAATTGTGTATTTGATCCTGCTACTGGACCAGGAATACCTTGGTATCCTTGAGCACCCTGACGACCTTGAGCACCTTGAGCACCAGCAGATCCTTGTCTACCTTGAGCACCTTGGGCACCAGCAGATCCTTGTCTACCTTGAGCACCTTGAGCACCTGTTGCACCTTGAGGACCTCTAGGTCCAGCAGATCCTTGTCTACCTTGTGCACCTTGTGCACCTGCTGATCCTTGTCTGCCTTGAGCACCTTGAGCACCTACAGATCCTTGTCTACCCTGAGCACCTTGGGCACCAGCAGATCCTTGTCTACCTTGAGCACCTTGAGCACCTGCTGTACCCTGTCTACCTTGAGCACCTTGGGCACCTACAGCACCTTGTCTACCTTGGTATCCTTGTGCACCAACTGATCCCATAGGACCAAATACTATAGTATAAACTCCAGTAGTGGTGTTTATTGATGATGAAAGATGAAGGCCACCAGAGTGAGTAATAGATCTACTTCTTTGGAGAACACCATCCTTATAATACTTTACAGTTGATCCATCATAAGTTATTGAGAAAATAGTTGAAGTGGTATATGAACCATAAGTTCCAACATTGGATCCATTCTCATAAATTCTTGCTGTTCCAGCATTCACATACCAAGCATAATCAAGTGTTGAATATGATGTAGATGCTGTTGGATCAGCAGTCAATGCAATCATTCCAACGCCACTAGTATTATTAACTTGGAATGCCATGTATGCATATTCATACTCTTCTGCAGAGTAAACCCTTGCATTCCATCCACTGCCAGATGTTCTTTGGAATTTATTTGGTCCAGTTTGAGTTACTGTTGACAATACTGGTGTCCAAGAACCTCCTCCAAGTTGTCCTTGAGAACCCTGAACACCACTTACACCTTGAGCACCCTGTCTTCCCTGTGCACCTTGTCTTCCCTGTGCACCTTGAACACCTGCTGCACCTTGAGCACCTGCTGCACCTTGTCTACCTTGGGCACCCTGAGCACCTACAGATCCTTGTCTACCTTGAGCACCTTGAGCACCAGCAGAACCTTGAGCACCAGCAGCACCTTGAGGTCCTCTAAGTCCAGTAGAACCTTGTCTACCTTGAGCACCTTGAGCTCCAGCAGATCCTTGTCTACCTTGTGCACCCTGAGCACCTGCTGATCCCTGTCTTCCCTGTGCACCCTGAGCACCTACAGAACCTTGTCTACCCTGTGCACCTTGAACACCTTGTGCACCCTGAACACCCTGATAACCTTGTGAACCAGATGCAGCAGCACCACCAGAAACTCTACTTACTACAAGTTCACATTCAGAAGTAATAGTATTAGCAGCATTAGACTGGTCTGCATCGTCCATCCATGCATAGATTTCAATATAATCATTAGTTGAAAGTTCTAATACAGTATTAATTTGTAGGGTCTTTTCATCACCATAGGAAGCACCTCTGCTATAAGATGAAGTTCTAGTTTCTGTAAGTTCAGATCCATTCTTCCAAATAGATGCTCTTGGAGAAACTCTATTTCCACCTGTATTGTCATATCCAACAGTTGCATTAATAATATAAAATCCTGGAGCAGTTACTTGAACTCTTTGTGGGTTTGATGCATTGCTGTGAGTGTAAATTGAAGCTTTGAATACTTCATTGTCAAATCTAATTGCAGATTTACTTGCAAAAGATACATTGATGTTTTCACTTAAGGAAGTCTTTGTTAGTTTTGCATAATCAAGAGTTCCACCTGCTGCACCCTGAGCACCTGTGGTTCCTTGTCTACCTTGAGCACCTTGAGCACCAGCAGATCCTTGTGCACCTACAGCACCTTGAGCACCTGCTGTGCCCTGTCTACCTTGAGCACCTTGTCTACCTTGAGCACCTTGTCTACCTTGGAATCCTTGAGCACCTTGTGGTCCAATGTGACCTTGTGCACCCTGCCTTCCTTGAGCACCCTGTCTTCCTTGAGCACCTTGAGCTCCTGTTGCACCCTGAACACCTTCTGCACCCTGAACACCTTGAGATCCTTGTCTACCTTGAGCACCTTGGAATCCTTGAGCACCTTGAGCACCTACAGAACCTTGGGCACCTACAGCACCTTGTCTTCCCTGGGCACCTTGAATACCTTGAGCACCCTGGGCACCCACAGAACCTTGAACTCCTTGTGAACCCTGAACACCTTGTGCACCTTGTCTACCCTGTGCACCCTGTACTCCTTGAGCACCTTGTCTACCCTGTGCACCTTGAGGTCCAATAGCACCTTGAGCACCTACAGCACCTTGTCTGCCTTGAGCACCTTGAGCACCTACAGATCCTTGTCTACCTTGAGAACCCTGAATACCTTGAGCACCCTGGGCACCTCCAGCACCTTGTCTACCTTGAGCCCCTTGTCTACCCTGAGCACCTTGAGAACCTTGGGGTCCTAAGAATCCTTGAGCACCTTGAGCACCTACAGCACCTTGTCTACCCTGAGAACCTTGTCTACCCTGAGCACCTTGAGCACCTACAGATCCTTGTCTTCCTTGTGCACCTTGAACTCCTTGGAAACCTTGAGCACCCTGAACTCCTTGGAAACCTTGTGCACCTTGAGGTCCAATAGAACCTTGAGTTCCATTTGTTCCTTGTACACCTTGGAATCCTTGAGCACCTTGGAATCCTTGTGCACCCTGCACTCCTTGAGCACCTTGTCTACCCTGTGCACCTTGGAATCCTTGTGCACCCTGAACACCTTGGAATCCTTGTGCACCCTGAGGTCCATTTAGAGGTTGTGTCCACTTAACACCAGTTCCTGTAGATGCAAGAACAGAGTTTGCAACACCTACAGTTCCTGGAGTATCATATAGAGGTCCATTGATCTTTAGATTTGTTGTAGTGGTAAATCCAGAAGATCTAATATCATGAACTCTAATGCTTGGAGTTAGAGTTACAATTCCAGAAGATACTGATAGGTTAGTGGAATCAAAGGATGCAATACCTTTTGTAGAGCTTGTTGCTAATGTATGGGTGTTGCTAGTTACTCCAACAACCCTACCATAAGCATCTACAGTAAGATGTGAAATGAACTTATCAGTTCCTGCAGATAGAGAAGTAACAGGAGTTGATACTGTTGCCAGATCAATATCATCAGGATTAATTACAATTCTTAGAGTGCTTGCAGTTCCAACATTAAAGTCTGCACCAGAATCATATAAACCAAGACCAGCACCTTTCTGAGATGGTGATGAAATCTGAGTAAATTCAATTGCAGAAACACCAATTGCAAGTGCATAAGTGTCTCTGGTGATAAGAGCAAAACCCTTTCCTTGCTCTTCTACACCACCAATAATGAAAGCAAAGTCTCCAGTTTCAATCTCACCAGTCTGGTCATAATCAGTTGCTCTTGTTAATTCCCAAGAAGTTGATCCATTACCAACTCTGGTTACAGTATAGAAACCATTTTCATACAGATTTGTCTGCTCTTTAACTAGAATTCTTTCATCTAAGAATAAAGTGCTATCATCAATGGAAGTTGTGCCTACACCAACACCATAGAGTTTTGCTCCAACACCACTAGCACCATTATCATAATTTGCAACTAAGTTAATTGTAGATCCAAGAGAAACTGCCTTCTGAACCTGAATACCTTGTGCAAATGCATCAACATAATTCTTTGATGCTAGTTCTGCATTTTGTAGAGGTACTTGCTCATTGACAAATACTCTATCAACATAAAGATTGCTGCTGATTCCAACATCACCCCTGACTTCAAGGGTTCTTGTCATTACAGAAGTATTAACACCAACCTTATTTGTGGAATCATTGAAGTATAGTTCAGCACCACCAAAGTCTCCATTGTTGTTGTACTGAACCTGACCATCAGTACCACCTGGAGTTACATCAACTGTAATGGTTACACCAATGCCAGATCCATCGTCAGTTGCAGTGATATATTGTCCAACAATATTGATTGAAGTGATACTTCCAGAAGTACCTACAATAGAACCTTCATCTCTAATGGTTAGACCATTGAAGTTATTGATGGTTGCAAGTGGAACCCAATCAACACCAGTTCCAGTTGAAATTAGAACTTCATTAGCATTACCAGTTTCTGCATTACCATCATACAATCCACCAGAAACATAAAGACTGTTGGTTGCAGTTACAATACCAGCAGTTACATCACCATTCAGTGCACCAGAGAATCCACCAGTGGATGTTGTGACTCCAGTGATCTCAACTCCATTGTTTGTGGTCTCAAATTTCCTGGAGTTGTCGTAATTTAATGAAACTGAATCATTGGGTCTGAATACTGCTATGACTTCATTGCCAGCAGAATTCTTAATTTGAAGATTATCAGCATTTATATTCAGATTACCACTACCAGTTTCCTGAATAATAGAATTATCATTAGATGAATTGTGATAGATTTTTAAATCACTACCATCACCAAATATCAATTCATCATCATCACCAAGATTTACATTTCCTTGGAATGTAGAAACACCAGATACAATCAACTCATCAGTATCTGTGGTTCCTGTTACCTCAATACCATTAGTAGTTGTTTGAAGTTTTACATTATCACCAGATCCACCATCATGAAGTTTTACTGATTGATTAGTTGCCCCAGGTTTAAGATCAATTCCAGCAACAAAAGAAGTATTTTGTTGTCCAATTATAATATTATTTGATTTCTTTTGAATTAAATTTCTCAAATATTGATCACTACCATCCAAAGTATAAATTGAATTATCTTTGGTTAATACAATTGCAGCATCACTTACACTATCGATGGATACAGCAAAATTTCCTCCAGTTGCATGTAGTGTTGGTGCTGTTGCAACACCAGTAACAGTCAATTGACCTGCGTCTGCTTGATTAGTGACTGTAAGGTTATTTGAAATGGTTACATCATTAGGTAATCCAATGACAACATTGGCACCTTCACCAGTACCAGTAACTTCAATTTCATTTGTAGTTCCAGAAACTGATTCAACATAATCTCCAGTAGTATCAGTTCCAAGTTCTA
>Ga0255770_10005383_pt1 | contig 10538 bp, 6 predicted proteins | sample 071ome_22_FD_179968 | JGI IMG/M metagenome (GOLD analysis project Ga0255770, IMG submission 179968) | Coastal salt marsh microbial communities from the Groves Creek Marsh, Skidaway Island, Georgia - 071404AT metaG (version 2) | ecosystem: Environmental > Aquatic > Marine > Intertidal zone > Salt... | reverse complement strand
CCTAAAGCCACCTTGCTTCCACAAATGTTGAGCAAAGCCGGATATCATACCGCCATTGTCGGCAAATGGCATTTGGGATTGGAATCTCCGAACACACCCACCGAACGTGGATTCGATTTCTTTCACGGATTCCTTGGTGACATGATGGACGATTACTACCACCACCGGCGACACGGACAACACTACATGCGACGCAACAAAGAGCCCATACATCCCGAGGGGCATGCAACGGATCTCTTCACTCTATGGGCTTCCGAATACATCACCGAACGCAAAGATCACGACCAGCCCTTTTTCCTATACCTCGCCTACAACGCCCCACACACACCGATCCAGCCACCCGATGCATGGTTTCAACGGGTCAAAGCCCGGGAGCCCGGCATCACCGATCGCCGTGCAAAACTAGTGGCATTGATCGAACATCTTGATGCGGGTATCGGCGAGGTGATCGACGCCTTGAAAGAATCAGGGCAACTCGACGATACACTGATCATTTTTACAAGCGACAACGGAGGGCAACTCAACGTCGGAGCACAATGCGGCCCACACCGCGGCGGCAAACAGGATATGTTTGAAGGTGGCATCATTGTTCCGGCATGCGCCGTTTGGCCCGGGGTCATTGAGGCGGGCCGTCGAACAGATCAATTGAACATGACCATGGATATCTTCCCGACGCTCTGTGACATCGCCGGAATCCAAAGAAATCAGACCATCGAAGGCGAATCATTCCTCCCCCTTTTGAAGGGAGATCGCACCCCTCATCGCACACGCGACATGATCTGGGTGCGGCGCGAGGGAAACATGCGCTATCAGGGACGCGACTATTACGCTTTTCGCAGAGGGGATTGGAAACTGGTTCAGAATTCACCGTTCGAACCGTATTCACTCTACAACCTGCAGCAGGATCCCATGGAGACCACCGATGTTTCCCGAAGGAACCCATCGATACACCGCATGCTGACCCGGGCTCTGATGGATCACATTCAGGCGGCCGGATCCATCCCGTGGCAGGGATCCGGGGAATAATCCGCTACCGCAACCGCTCCAATGAAAATGCCATGGTTCATCAGAGAGACTGCGGGAGCAGTCTTATTGTTGGGAGTGATCATTTACCTTCCGGTGGTGGTGTCGGATTACACCGCGCCGAAGACCATGCCATTTCAACCCGAAGCCAACCGACGGCAATGGATCAAAGTGTTTCCAAGCAATCCGGAAACACTGCAAGCCATCATGTCCACCGTTGGAGGCCAGCTGAAAGCAATCCGGAACAGGCAGTTTGAAGCGGCCTTCCAATTTGCGTCCAAGGGCATTCAGGAGGAACAATCTTTGCAGGAGTTTGAAGGAATGGTTCAAGCCCATTACCGCCCCATGCTGGATTACGAAGCCATTGAGATCAGCAATTCCCTTGATGATGGCAAGCAGGGAATGATCCGTGTGAGATTAAGCCGCAACCGGATCCCCACTGCCGTGTATTCCTACATTATGGCTCTGGAAGATAATCAGTGGAAAATTGGAGGTGTGCTGAGGGATGGCCTGCCTGACCAACAAGGCTCCGCTGAATCACCCAACCCCGAATAAACCTTAATTCCAAAGTGGATTGGCATCAAAGCCGGCATGCCCCCAGGGCGATGCGTCGGGTCGATCTTCTTCCAAACCTCCCTGGTGCTTTTCCAGGTAGTCCAACAACATCTTCCGGATCACTGGAGCGGGAGGGACCAATCCGTTGCTCTCCATTTTGGTGATCGTTTTGTCCCAGCTTTCACGATCGCGATGATGGTGGGTGATCAAGTAGGGCGAATGACAATTCCCGCAATTGGCTACCACCAATCCGACGGATGGATCTGTTTTCAAACCCCAGGGGCCGGTCGCAGTCTTGGCGCCTGATGGTTGGGATGTGGTGTTCAATCGCCCGAACCCAATCAAGCAGAACGCCACTGCCCAGATCCATATTGTCCTATTGAACGAAGTAATATGTTTCATCCTCAAACTTCCTTCACGCTCTTATACCAATCGAACCGCGATCCGATGCGCCGCGTTATTCAGATACCCTTTGGGATTCCATCCCGGCACAACCATCGGTTGAGCGCGACCTTCTCCATCAGTGGCACGCGCCCAAATTTCGTAGTAACCGGCTTCAGGCAGATCCAGGGAAATATTCCAGTGCTGCCAGGCGTACTTGTTGACCGGTGCAGCCAACTCAGCCTGATGCCATGTCGCCCCAAAATCATAACTGATATCCATACGCGCAACATCTCCGTTACCCGACCAGGCATGCCCGCGCAAAGCAAGGGATTGTCCAAAAGGAGACTCGGAACCTGAACCTGGATGCGTGATAATGGATTTCACCGGCATGGTTTCTATGATTTCAAAATCCTCTTCCGGCACCTTGTCTCCCGGAGCAACGGGGTGCTTGGGAACGCGATAAGATGTACCGGTCATCTTGGGTCCGTCATGAATTTGATCGCGAACCTGAATTCTTTTGATCCATTTGCCGGAGGTCGAACCGGGCCAGCCGGGACAAACCAATCTCAAGGGAAAACCATGTTCGGCAGGCAGAGCTTCGCCATTCATTTCCCACACCAACAAAGTATGTTCATCCATGGCCTTTTCGATGGGCACACCTCGTGAAATGGGATACTTACCGGGTTCACGACTCAAATGAGGATCTTCACCGTAGTATGCAATGTAGACGGCGGATGAATTCACACCGGCTTTATTCAGCACATCCCGCAATCTCACGCCCCGATACCGGGCACAGCCAACAGCGCCAAGGGTCCAGGGGTTACCGCCCACTTTGGGATAGTATCCAGCCCTTCCATTTCCTCCGCACTCAATCACCAAAGCGGCACTTTGCTGACTGAAACCATTCTTCAAATCTTCAAGGCTGAGAGTGAGCGTCTTCTCCACCACTCCATCGATGGTCAACGACCAATCGCCCACCTTGCCGGAGATTGCACGTTCAGGAATGAGACCGTTGTTGCGGACAAAGTGCCGGTGATTGGGAGTGACCGGATCATCGAGCAAAGTGGCGGTCGCCTCGGCATTGACTGGTTTGTCGCCGAGCAAACGCAACTCTTCCTTGCCCGGCCACCCCTTCTGAATTGCTTCCTGCCCAAGGGCGGCTGGGAACAAACCGGTGCGCAACAATTGATCCTGAAACACGATCGGTGCCCCCAAAGCAGCGGTCAATCCTGTTAGAAATTTTCGCCTGTCGGTGAGTTTGGCGCCGCGGGTCAATTCAGTCTTCATCCTCGGTGATTTCATATGAATGTCATGCGAGACTATTCCATCTCTTTGAAAAAGTCCAACTCATCCCCTTGTGAATCAGGTTTGGAAAGAACTTCGCCCCCTATGAGATTCAGAAAGGCGGGTTCATCGACAATGTTCACGCCCATTTTCTGAGCTTTCTCCAGTTTCGAACCCGCGGATTCGCCGGCCAAAACATAATCGGTCTTCTTGGAAACACTGCTGGACACTTTTCCACCGACGGATTCGATCTTTTCGGAAGCTTCTTGTCGGGTCAAGGTCGGCAAAGTTCCGGTTAAAACCCACGTCGTCCCTGCCAGCGCATGCGAATCCCCGGCTTTTTCGGCAGCTTGATACAGGCTCGATTCCATGTTCACACCCGCTTTTTCAAGTCGACGAAGGAGGTCCTGATTTCGTGCATCTGAAAACCAATCCACCAAACTCCGGGCAATCACTTCACCGACATCATCCAGCGCAACCAATTGATCCATACCACATTGAATCAAATCATTCATGTTGGCAAAATGCCTGGACAACGATTTGGCGACGCCTGCCCCCACGTGAAGGATTCCAAGTCCGAAGAGGACACGCCACAAATCACGCGATTTGGAAGCTTCAAGTCCGTCGATAAAATTCTGAGCAGACTTGTCACCCATGCGTTCCAGGGAGGCCACTTCCGATTTGCTCAATCGATAGAGCTCTGCAACATCCAGGACCAGCCCGCGAGCAGCCAATTGTTCGACCAACTGTTTCACCAACACAGTCCCACCACCCTCGATATCCATGGCCTTCCGTGAACACCAATGTTCAATCCGCCCGCGTACTTGTGCGGGACAATCCATGTTCGGACAACGCCAGACCGCTCCGGCCACACCGGATGATTCCATTTTAACGGCCTTGGAGCCGCATTCAGGACAAGTGGTAGGAAAGACGTAAGCACTTAAACCCTTCGGACGCTTTTCGGTTATAACCCGCACTACAGCGGGAATGATTTCACCCGCTTTTTCAATCATCACCGAATCTCCCTCGCGGATATCCTTACGCTCGATTTCATCGGCATTGTGCAGGGTGGCGCGACTGACTGTCGATCCACTGACCAAAACAGGTTCAAGATCGGCTACGGGAGTCAATGCTCCGGTCCGACCGACTTGAATGAATATTCGTTTGAGCTTCGTCTCCGCTTGTTCTGCTGCAAATTTATAGGCAATCGCCCAACGCGGCGCTTTGGCAGTGGTCCCCAGGCTTTCTCTCAAGGCGATGTCATTCACCTTGATCACTGCGCCATCGGTTTCGTAGTCCAAGGTATGTCGCAAGGTATCCAGTTCCTCCAGAACAGTTGCCAGGGATGAAGCGTCGCTACAGATCCAGGTTTTCGGAGGAGTCGGTAGGCCAAGGGTTTCCAGGTAGTTCAGCAAATCGGATTGTGTTTTGGGAAAGGCGTCATCCTGACCTTCCACCGCACCCAGACCATAGATCACGATATCCAAGGGACGCTTGGCGACGATGGTTGAATCCAGCATTTTCAACGATCCCGCCGTGGCATTGCGTGGATTGGCAAAAGGTTCATCCCCCTCCTGCACTCGACGCTGATTCAATCGTTCAAAACCAGAACGTGTCATGAATACCTCACCGCGCACCTCCAATACCGGAGGGACAGTTGCCCGATCTTCAGCCAATTGGTAAGGAATCGATCGAACAGTCAGGAGGTTGGCGGTGACATTATCTCCTGTGGAACCATCACCACGGGTGGCTCCCAGGACCAACTGACCTCGCTCATATCGAAGCGTGACGGCCACCCCATCCACTTTGGGCTCCACCGTCCAATCCAATGCCCGGTCTGGAACAAGCTTTTGAACCCGCTTGAGGAACGCCACCAATTCCTCCTGGGAATAGGTATTGTCCAAACTCATCATCGGAACAGCGTGGGAAACGGTTTCGAAACCTTCCAAAGGTTCCCCTCCGACTTTTTGTGTCGGTGAATCGGGCGTTACCAAATCAGGAAATTCGGATTCGATATCCTTCAGAGCCCGGTAGAGCCGATCATATTCCTGATCAGATACCGCCGGCCTGGCCTGAACGTAATAGGCATAGTCGTGCCCTCTTACGATTTCGCAAAGTTCACGGTGTTTGATCTGGGCTTCTTCTTTCGTCATCAGAACTGGACGGTAATAGGGAATCCGCCAATGCGGCAAACGGATTTTACGATCTTTTAAGGAGACGAAACATATACGTCATGTCCTTTCAAAAAACGCTTCGATACAAGATGCCACTTCTGTCGAATCGATCGAGTCTTGATCAGGCAGCCATTCAGCATTTCCGCTGAGCAAAACCGGATAATGTCGTTTATCTTCAGGGCGGGTACCATGCGAACCTTTGATCAAGCCCGCATCCAGAGGAATCACATCCATCAACATCCGAAAACCAAGTTTCTTCTGCAACAAACGCCAGGCGATTTTGAGTTTTGGGAATGTCAGGGATGGATCCAGAAACAACTCGACCGGATCATAACCCGGCTTGCGATGAATATCGACACATCGGGCAAAATCGGGCGCCCGGTCATCCTGCAGCCAGTAGTAATAAGTAAACCAGGCCCAATCTTTCGAAAACACCACCAGATCCCCGGCGCGTTCGTGATCCAGTCCATTATCCTTTTTTTCATCCGCTCCCCACACCCAATCCACTCCCTCAGTAGACTCGAGAAGACGTCTCACCTCTGATAGCTGCGATGAATCTTGAACGTGTACATGAGCCACCTGATGATCAGCCACCGCAAACACTTTGGAAGCGCCAAAATCAATGAGTTCCCTGCCGAGTTCTTCCTTGATGGTCAACCACCCTTGCTCCCGAAACAGTCGGTTGAGATGAATCGGTTTTCTTACCGGCGTGATGCCATACTCGGAGAGGACCAAAGACCCCACGCCCCGGTTTTCCAAAAAATCCACCAAATCACCCACGATGGTATCGATGCGTGCAAGATCTTCCGGAATGCATGGATGGTCAGGCCCGTACCGTTGCAAGTTGTAATCGAGGTGTGGCAAATAGACCAGATTCAGTGAGGGTTGAAATTTCTTTTCCACCCATCTGGCCGAATCGGCAATCCATTGTGACACAGCCTGAGGTGGCCCCTGGGGAGTATCCATACCGGCAGCCGGCCCCCAAAAAGTGGGGAACGGAAACGGACCCAGTTCCTTTTTAACTTCAGGGCGAATGTCGTATGGCCAGGTGTATATATCAAAAACCTTTCGTCCGTCAGCCGGATACATGGGCCTGGGTGTCAGGCTGTAGTCGGTGGAGGTATACATGTTGTACCACCAAAAGACTTTGGCGCAGGTAAACCCGGAATCACGCGCTTTCATTCGGTCCCACACCTTTGGAGCTTGAACCAGTTGATTGGGTTGCTTCCAGAACTGGACTTCCGCCAGATCTCTGTTGTACCACCCATTGGCAACAATCCCATGTTGAGAAGGAGTCAGCCCGGTAAGATAATTGGACTGCGCCGTGCAGGTCACTGCCGGGAGAGCCGGATCCACGGAACAAATTCCTCCACTTTGCTTGAGCGAAGAAATCCGGGGCATGCCCCTATCAATGAGGTCCGCAGTGAGGCCAACCACATTGATCACCGCCAATCGTTTCATGAAGAGAAAAAGGAATAGAAATCAGGAGTGCGCAACAACAATCTTATTGGATCTGCTCTGATAACGATCGCGTAACATATGCATGGCCTGGGTCATTTTTGGCACATTGATTTCATGCACTTCCACTCCGTTGCCAATGCCTTCGAGCAAAGTGATTGTCAGTTGCCCTCCAAGGTGTTCGCGGAATTCTTCCAAGCCCTTGAGCACTGTCAAGTTCCCATCGCTGCTCGTGTAATGCAATTCGTTGGAGTAGAGCTCAAACCCAAGGTTTTCGAGCAAAGCAAGAATCCTGTCCACTTCGGTTTGTTTCAGCATACCAATCAATCCGGCATAAATGACATCGAGTGAAATCCCAATGGCGACAGCTTCACCATGTCGGATGGAGTAACTGGAAAGTTGTTCCAACTTATGGGCGGCCCAATGGCCGAAATCCAATGGTCGGGCGGAACCAAATTCAAAAGGATCACCGCTGTTTGCAATGTGATTCATGTGCAGTTCGGCGCAACGATACACCAACCGATCCATGGCATCGGGTTGGAACCGCGCCAGATCTTCCGCATTTTCTTCCAATTCAGCAAAGAACTCTGCATCGCGAATCAGTGCTACTTTCACTGCTTCAGAGTATCCACCGCGTTTATCTCGATCGGAAAGTCCCTGCAGCCAGGCCGAGTCATTGATGACAGCAAAAGGCGGAGCAAAGGTTCCCACAAAATTCTTCTTACCAAAGGCATTGATACCGTTTTTGACCCCCACACCTGAATCGGCCTGACTCAGGGTAGTCGTCGGAATGCGAATATGCCTTACCCCGCGGTGAGCTGTCGCGGCAGCGAGCCCCACCATATCCAATAATGCCCCGCCACCAATGGCGATCACGTAGGAATGTCGATCAATATGGTATCGATCGATAGGAGATTGGATTTCAGAAACATGAAAGTAGGAATTCTTTACGCGCTCGCCACCTTCAGCAATGATGGTGGGGCACACAAGGTCCACGTCTTTCCGCTTGTCGAAATATTGATGGATCGCCCCACAAAGCTCGGGGTAGGCTCGAACCAATCCATCATCAGCTATCACCAGTACTTTGACGGGCTCGGATTTGAAATCTTCGGTGAGTACATCATGAAGCGCCGGGTTGTCGGCGTCAAATACGCCCTTGGTAAACAACACCCGATGCCGATACGACACTTGGACCTGACGTTCGATCTGGATCACAGAAGTTAATTTGACTGGAAAATTTGGCTTAGACCAGCAAAAAGGTCAGTTTGAACTCTAACTCTTTACCCTGCAGGTCAGGACATATCGGAGAACAAATCCAACTGTGGTGATGGCTCGAGCTTCTTGAGTTTGTCCCTCTCCGCCCGGTGACGTGTTTTCAACTTTGCCTGTCCGGCGGGTGACAACTCCGTTTCCTCCAAGTTGCCAAGGATTTGTTTGGCCCGCTGAATCACATCCAGGGGAACACCCGCCAATCTCGCTACCTGAATGCCATAGCTTTTGTCTGTCCCACCGGGAAGGATCTGATGCAGGAACACCACCTTGTCATTCCACTCTTTGACCGCGACGTTGTAATTACGAATGCGTTTCAGCTTATGAGCCAATTCTGTCAGCTCATGATAATGTGTTGCAAACAGAGTTTTAGCTCCAACTTGATTGTGTAAATACTCCACGATGGACCAGGCCAGACTCAAGCCGTCAAACGTGCTGGTTCCCCGACCGATCTCATCCAAAATCACCAAACTCCTTGAAGTCGCGTTATTCAAAATATTTGCCGTCTCACTCATCTCAACCATAAAGGTTGATTGCCCCCTGGAAAGATCATCACTTGCGCCGATTCGAGTAAAAATACGATCCATCACGCCAATCGTAGCAGACGTCGCAGGTATGAAAGATCCTGTATGAGCCATCAAAGCCAACAAGGCGGTCTGACGAATGAACGTGCTTTTACCTGCCATGTTTGGCCCTGTGATCAGCGCAATCTGTTCTTCATCTTGGCCTAGACTCGAATTATTCGGCACAAAGCGCTCACCGTGCAACGTTTGCTCCAAAACGGGATGGCGTCCCTGCTCAATGACACATTCCCCACCATCTGTTATCCTGGGACGGCAGTAATCCTGCATGCGAGCCAACTCGGCGAAGGAACTCAAAACATCCAAATCAGCTATGGCAGTGGCGGTTTCCTGAACCTGATTCAGGTAAGTCAGCACTTTCTCCCTGACCGCCAGAAAAAGTTCGTACTCCAATTTGGAAGCACGCTCCTCGGCACCCAGAATTTTACCCTCCACTTCTTTGAGTGATTCGGTGATGTAACGCTCCCCATTGGCAATGGTTTGCTTGCGGATATAGTGTTCAGGGACTTTATCCAAATGAGTCTTGGTCACTTCGATGAAATATCCAAAAACTGAATTAAACTTCACCTTAAGCGAAGGAATATCGGTGCGTTCAATTTCTTCAGCCTGGAATTTGGCTATCCAGGCTTTTCCATCCTTTTTGGCGGATTGAATCTCATCCAAGTCAGCATTAAAGCCATGACGAATCAAATTCCCCTCCTTGAGTGTTGCGGCCGGTTCATCGATGATGGCATTTGCTATCAGTTGCACCAGGTCAGGCAGGGTGTGCATCCTTTCCACCAACTCTGACAATAAACATTTGGGTCCAACACCATCCACAGGCGTTTCAATGTCCAACTGTGGTTCGGAAATATCGGTATGACAGTCCAACTCACTCAAGATGGACTTTAGCGCAGGAATGGATTCGAGTCCGCATTTTAAACTAATCAGGTCACGAGCATTACCGGACCCGATACTCAATCGGCTCATGGTTCGTTCCAAATCTCTTATTGCCTTCAGTGAAGATCTGAAAGAATCCAACGATTCCGAACGATGCATCCATGCCTGAACTGCGTCCTGTCTTTTCGTAATTCCTTCTCGATCTGAAAGTGGGCAGGATAACCATTCTTTTAGCCGACGAGCCCCCATCGGTGTGACCGTTTGATTGACTGCCGAGAAAAGACTTTGAGAACTTGCTGATTTCTGACTCGATTCCAAGATTTCCAAATGCCTGAGAGTCACAGAATCCAACACGACAAATTCGGTTGGTTCATATGTGGTGATTCGAGTCAAATGACGTACATCACGCCGTAGCTGATGAACGAGGTAATGCAAAATGCCTCCGGCAGCCCCTATGGCACTTTGTTTTTGTGTTAAACCATATCCGTCCAGTGATTTAACCTTGAAATGTTCAAGCAGTGTAAAGGTGGCAGTATCCGGTTGAAAAACCCAATCCTCATATTCACTGACAACAGCTTTCACCTCAGACAACAGCTCTTTGATCTGCGAATCATCGGTAGGGACAATGATCTCCGAGGGTTGCATTCGCTGAATTTCGGTTAGGACTTCATCAGCACCTCTCAAAAAAGCTGCGCTGAAGTCCCCAGTTGTTAAATCAACGAAAGACACTCCGTAGCTCTTTTGAGATCGAAAAACGGAAGCCAAATAATTGTGCGATTCGGAAACCAACAACTTTTCATCAAAGTGTGTTCCGGGGCTGATGATTTGAGTAACGGCTCGCTTAACTAATTTCCCGGGTTTGGCCTCTTCCACCTGCTCACACAAAGCTACTTTTTTGCCGGCCTCAAGAACCTTTGATATATAATTTGAA
>Ga0255770_10005382_pt1 | contig 10540 bp, 7 predicted proteins | sample 071ome_22_FD_179968 | JGI IMG/M metagenome (GOLD analysis project Ga0255770, IMG submission 179968) | Coastal salt marsh microbial communities from the Groves Creek Marsh, Skidaway Island, Georgia - 071404AT metaG (version 2) | ecosystem: Environmental > Aquatic > Marine > Intertidal zone > Salt... | reverse complement strand
TACTCACAACCATACAGGGGAGAGTCATGGGTAAAGAAAAAAAAGACAATGAAAAAACCAAACCTGTTGAGAAACTTATTAGATTCGCCAAATCTTCGGCAGTTTTATTCTCTGATTATGAAAGAAATTCATATGCTGAAATATTTATCAAAGGACATAAAGAAATATATCCAATCAATTCAATTTTATTTCGTGATTGGTTATTAAGTAAATTCTATTATGAAACGCATACTGCACCATCAAATAGTGCCTTGGATGAGGCTTTAAAAACTATCAGTGCTGTAGCTCAGTATGATGGTGAAAAAAAAGAGGTTTATCTACGAGTAGCCCAACCCGAAGAAAACAAAATATATATTGATTTATGTAATGATGATTGGCAAGTTATAGAAGTCAGTATGCATGGTTGGAAAGTGATTGACGACTCTCCAGTCCCATTTGTTAGAACGGAGAATATGAAAGCATTCAACAAACCAATATCTAATGGAAATATTAATCTTCTATTAAAACACTTTAATATCAATAAGGATGACCTTCCACTTTTAGTGGGTTGGTTAATAATGTCATTACAAGCTGGTTCAGGTGCTTATCCAGTATTGATACTAAATGGCAATGCAGGAACAGGCAAAACAACAGCATCAAGAATGTTAAGAAGATTGGTTGACCCAAATAAGATTGAGATAGCTTCAAAGCCAAAGATTGAAGATTTAAGGGTAATGGGTTCCCGATATCATCTTTTTTCATTTGATAATTTAAGTGGAATTAGCCCAAGTTTTAGTGATTCTATTTGTAAGTTTGCAACAGGTGACAATCAATCTGTTAGAAAACTATATACAACCAATGATGAATTGACTATCTCGATTAAAAAGCCTTGCCTGATGAATGGTATCGATGAAATTGCTAAACGTGGTGATTTAGTTAGCAGAAGTGTAAAACTCAATCTTAATAAAATTCACCATAGAAAAACAGAACGTCAAGTTTGGGATGATTTTATAAAGGACACCCCTTCTATACTTGGAGCTTTAATGGATGGACTTGTTTCTGTAATTCGTCATCTACACACAATATCAATTGATGATGTATCTAGGATGGCTGATTTTTGCCAAATTGCAACGGCAGCATCGAATGCCTATGAATGGGATGAAAACTTATTCATGGACCGATACAAGGCCAATATTAAAAATACTTACATTGACTCAATGGAAAGCTCTCAATTTGGCAATGCAATTATGAATATGTTTGAGAAAAAAATCTATTTCAAGGGCACTCCTATGAAGCTTCTAGAGGAGATAGAAGATATGGGATATGTATCTGATAAAGTAATACGTTCTCAATCATGGGTGACAACCTCAAAAGGAGTTGTCTCTCAACTTGATAGACTGAGTGGCTCTATGGAAATTATTGGTATTGAATATGAGAAAAGTAGAGACAGAACAAATAAAACTATTATTCGCCTAGAGAGGTATGACAGGGAATTTGAAGAAATTATTGAAAAAAGTGCATAACATGCATAACTTTGAAATCTATTTATGCCGCAAAAGTATTGTAAATACTCTGACCTCCTCCATAATAATTACTATAGATATGCTGATACACAACTAATGTTTTATCTTCAACTTCTGAGTCCTCATATGCATCCTCGGGAAGCCAAAGCAGATTATCATGGATAGTAGTCTTTATCTGAGCACTGATCTGAGTACTCTCTCGCCATCTTTCTATATTTAATTTCTCATCTTTAAGCTTCTCTAAAGTTTTAACTGCAACTTTCTTAACTTCTTTCACTTGTGTTTTAGATAGCGAGTCTTTTCTTAGAAGGTCAAAAATAGCAAGAGTCTCCTCATCTAAATTTTCCTTAACAGCCCTATGTTCTTCTTCGCTCATTTCATTGATGAAATTAACGAGCTCCTCAAATGCTTTTTTTATAGTCTCTGCATCTTTACCGTTATTATATGACTCAATAATTTCTAGATATTTTTCATAAAACTCAAATCGCAAAGGATTCTGACTCATAATTTTTTGAAGTTTTTTTGCGACCGCATCTTTTAAATCATAAATTGCCTTATTAATTTCTTTTTTCTTAAACAACTCTTTCAACTTATCAAAATCTAAATTTGATAGATCAATAAAAACCTCATCATTGTCATTCTCATTTATTTCAATGCTTTCACCAACCAAATCATTTAATTCCTGCAATATCTCTGTAATATCTGAGCCTCTGACCTTTTGATTAAGACCGCTATAAATGGCTTCTATAGCATTATATTTGGAGGTATATTTCTTGATTTGTTCCTCGGGAAATAATGCCTTATATTTCTTAAAGACATCTCTAGTCATCACCTCAAAATTAGCTCTGGTTTCATCATTTGTACAAACTGAATTAATTGCCTGAGTAATAAGGCCGAGTCTTTCTAATGGAGATGAACTTAATAAACTATTTAAATCAAAATCAAGTTCAAAAAAGTAACTTTCAATACTTCTTATCGATAATTCTAGTTCATTGGTTAATTCATCTATTGACTGTGTGGGTTGATTATCACCACCTGAATTATGCCCAGTACTTTCACCATAAACACTATAAGCTTCTTCAAGTTGCTTGTAAACATTGCCATAGTCAACAATCAGACCATTTTCTTTTTCATCGTCAAATACACGGTTCGCTCTTGCAATAGTTTGCATAAGGGTATGACCTTTAATTGGTTTATCTAAATAAACTGTTGAGACTGAAGGCGCATCAAAACCAGTAATCCACATAGCACAAACAATAGCTAACCTGAAAGGGTTATCAGGGTCTTTAAATTCTTTTTCTAAATCTCTTTCTACAAATTTTTTTCGATGCGGGGTTATATCCAATCCAAGTTTCTTGAACTTATCCACCTCATTTTGCTCAGCACTGACAACAACACATATTTCTGTGTTTTTTACTTTCGAATACTTTGATTCCAGCTCGAGAGATTCTTGTTCATCTTTGCACTGGTTGATTCTTTCTTCTAGCTCACTTAGGTATTCCTTCCAATACTCACTAATATAGTCATACATTCTGACCGCTGTAGGTTTATCTAAAGCAACAAACATCCCTTTACCTTGATACCCTCTATCATTAAAATGCCAGGTTAAATCTTTGGCAATTGATCTTAATCTTTTTTCTGAGGTCAAAATTGGGTAGTTTGATTTTAAAACTCTTTGAAGTTTTTGACGTTGGTCATCATCCAAATCTTCGTTCTCAATTACATCCACTATCTCATTGTCTAATGTTGGATTATTCAACTCCAATTTATCGCCCTTATTGATATACATTAAAGGCAATGTAGCTCCATCTTCAATAGCCGATTTGAAGTTATATACAGATACATACTCTCCAAAGATATTCTTAGTTAATTCTTCCTCTCCTTTGATTATTGGCGTACCTGTAAACCCAATATATGATGCATTAGGCAAAGCATTGAAACGCATATTCCTTGCAAAAACTCCGCCTTGGGTTCTGTGTGCCTCATCTGAGATAACGATAATGTCATCCCGCTCACTAAGTAATGGATACTCTGACTCTTTTGAAGCATCAATTGAGAACTTATGAATTAAAGTAAATACATATCTATGATTCTCCTTTAATAATCTTCTTAAATCATCCCTTGATTCAGCTAGGACATTCTCTTGTGCAATTGCACCAACAGCTGTAAAGGTTTCATATATTTGACTTTCTAGTTCACTTCTATCAACAACAATCAGAATAGTGTAACTTCCAATTAATTTACGATGAATCTTCTGAGAAAGAAATACCATCGAATAACTTTTACCACTGCCTTGAGTATGCCAAAAAACACCTAATTTACTCTGAAGTTCTGCTTTAGATGCAGATTCAGACATCTGATTAATTGCCTTGTTAACTCCCAAATATTGATGATTCTTAGCAAGAATCTTCACGACCTCACCACTACTGTCATCAAAAAGCAAAAAATTTTCAAATAAATCAACAAGATTTTCTTTTGAGCAAGTACCCTTTAGAGTCGTTTCTAGACTAACAACTCCTTCTGTGTTCTCATCAATTCTTTTCCACTCATGAAAGAATTTATAGGGACTAGTGATAGTTCCAATCTTTGTGCCACAATTACTTTGAGTATCAATACCATTTGATAAAACCACAAAAGCATTAGAATAAAAAAGATGTGGAATGGTGTCCTTATAGTCTTTTAAATTATCACTATATGCGTGTCTTAAATCTCTATGATGGGCTTTTAATTCAAAGAACACCAAAGGTATGCCGTTTACAAATCCAATAACATCTGGCCTTCTGCTATACAAAACACCTACCACTTCAAGTTGACGAACAGCCAGGAAATGATTGTTTTCAGGATTGTTAAAATCAAATATTTTTAAATATTTTTTGGATAGCTCTCCTTTCTCATTTGTATAAGAAATTTTTATTCCCGATTTAAAAAGTTCATATTTTTCTTTATTAATTCTTCCAATATTTTGGTCAGAAGACTCTTCTTTAATTTTTAGATATGCGTCTTGATAGGTTCTCTTTGGAAGTCCTGGATTGAGTTTTTCGAGCATCGGGAGTAGATATTTTTTTAAGATAACTTCAGACTTGTTTTCTCGCCCTAAAGTCCCACTTTCTCCAAAGATTTCGTTATGCCATGCAGTATCTGTATACCAGCCTAAATTTTCTAGAATATCTACGGTGGCTTGTTCAACTAGATTATCTTCATTGTATTCCCAACTCATACTGCAATATCCAAGTCATCAATATTAATCTTACCTGTCATAAGACGAGGTAAAAGAATATCTCTAGCTTTTCTTAAAAAGTTGTTTTGCTCTAATAAATTTAGAATTAATTGAAATTTTTTCATTTCAATATTATTGTACTTATCTAACACTTCATCTGTCGGCAGAACAAACCGCATCTTTTTTACGGATGATCCAGCATGTAAAATTGTTGCACCTGAAGCATAAGCTTCGATTAATCCTTGAATATATGGCGAATTTAATAAATTGTAAATAAAGATACTAGATATATTCGTTTGTTTAGATATAGCTTTCCTAATTCCAGTTGAGTAACATCCAGAAAGTCCAAATTTCACCATGCCAGGTGAGCCATCGAGGCTTAAAAGTATATCGTCCTTATCTATAATTTTATTATTAGTCAAATCTTTTGATACATAGATGTCAGAATCTCTTTTGCTTAAATCTCCAACCCTAATAAACGGTATATTTGAGTCGGTTTTTACTTCTTCATACTTGGAGCTACCTGGCTCTACACCTCTTAATAATTCAATGTAATCAGTTAAGAAAACATCCTGCCACCCAAACGGTAAGTCAGTTTCTGGATCAATCTCTAGCTTCTTGCCATCGATTCTAAAGCGAAGAAACCACTCTTCATAAGTGAGTCTTGCAGATTCTTCTAGTAGCTTAATGCGTTTGAAGTTGTTCTCGATGAGTTCATCGTAGTTAGAAAGTATTTGTGCTATTTTGCGATACCCTATAGGCGCTCTGAATGTAAATCCATTAATATCTTCCTTGTTTAAATTTGGAAAAGTTCCTCCGCTTGTAATTTGAAGCAACCCTTCAAGATTTGCAGTTAATAGATGTTTTAGAAACTTTGTGGTTAAATCATCTATTCCTGTAATTGAACAAACCCCTCTTCCCAATGAATATGGCTTATCTGCCCAGTTCATTCTTCCGGTTGTACTGCCTCTAACACAAAAGATTAAATCCTTTGCTTTGCATACTCTTTTTGAGTCAGTTGTGTAAATGGTGCAATTCGGATGTGTATCTCCAAATTCTGTTGGACCGTTTAATAGCGGCATACCATTTTGTTCTTTATTGTAAGTGTCACCACTTGGAGATAATCCCATAATTACTTTTGCAAAATCATCCAAACGATATTTTTTCCACTCATTCATAACTTCAAACCTTGAATAGCTTGCATGAACTCATCACTCTCACTGTTGAGCTTTGCCAGTTCATCATGTATCTCAGATATTCTGCCTTTATAATCGAAGTCTTCGTCAATCTGGATGCTAAAGCCCACATATCTACCTGGTGTTAGGCTGTAATCATTCTCGATAATATCGTCCATAGAGGCGACTTTACACAGGCCTTCCACGTCTTTATAACTACCAGATTCAAAGGTTTTAGTTAACCACTCATTTGACGAGAAATCTACACTCTCACCTCGGTAAGATTTAATAATAGTGGTCAATCCCTCTATCTGGTCTGGGGAAAAGTCATTAATGGTGGCGTTAACTTTTCTGAAGGTGTTTCTGGCATCAATCATAAGAATTGAATCTTTATCTTTTTTATTTTTGTTGAGAAACCAAACATGGCAAGGCAAGCTTCGAGTATAGAAGAAGTTATTGCCAATACTTACAATGGCTTCAACATCGCCAGTTTCTATTAGTTGCTTACGAATAGCCAGTTCACTACTACCAGCATCAGTTGCAGAGGAAGCCATTACAAAACCAGCCCTGCCATTTGCATTTAAATATGAGTGAAAATACTGAATCCACATGTAGTTTCCATTATCATTGTTAGGCGTTCCAAATGGCAACCTCAAGTCTTCTTTTACAAAGTCTTTATTTTTATCAATTTTCTTAACATTGAATGGTGGGTTAGCCATAAGAAAATCGCATTTTCCAACCAGATCATGAGGGTCAGCATAAAAACTATTATCTTTAATGATTTTTCCTTCAATGCCATGAATGGCTAAATTCATTTTTGCAAGTTTAGTATTATTGGATTTGAGTTCTGTTCCATAAACAGTAACTGCCTCATTAACTGATTTATTGGTTTTGTTATTAACAAAATAACCAGTTTGAATAAACATACCACCAGAGCCACAAGCAGGGTCATGAATAACACCATGATCTGGTTCTATGAAGTTTACTATTAGGTCTACTAAAGAAGGTGGGGTAAAAAATTCACCACCCTCTTGAGCACCCGCACCAGACATAGAAAACTTCATTAAGAAATATTCATAAATTCTTCCAAATGCATCTCCAGGAATACCTTGAACTGAATGTTTATTGAATGTTCTCAAGAGCTCTCTAAGAAGATTTGATTCTAACTCTTGATAGTCTTTTGGAAGAACGCCAGCTAAGTCAGAATTCTCGTCTTCAATAAACCTCATTGCATCATTAATTGCCTGGCCAATGTCTTCAGATTCAGGAAGACATGTTAGATAATCATATTTAGCTTTCTCAGGGACATACAAGACATTAGAGGCAGCAAAATCATTCTTAGTCAATGCCCTTTTACCTCTTGGAGATTCAGGTATTTTGGCCTCAATTTCATGTCTTGCCTCATCAAATTTATTTTGAGCAAATCTCAGGAGGAGAAGGCCTAAAACAGGGTCTTTATATTCTGCAGCAGTTAAACTGGAGTTAGCTCTGAGATTATCTGCAGCATCCCATAACTCTTTTTCTAAATCTTTAATTTGTTGTGCATCCATAATGACAAATAATAATAATGTGTTTTCAACCTACAAATGGAATAATGCGCTCATCATGAACCAAATCTTTTCCATCCCATCTTGCATCACTATCTTCACTGAAGAAATGACCATTCCAAAAGTTGCCCGCATATAAATCTTCTATTAGGTTTTCAATATAGAGTTTCTCGTTGACTTTAACATCACCAGGAATTACATAAGCCCCATACTGAAAATCAACATTCCTAAGATAGCATCTTGTAAAAAGAACTTCCTCCCAATCTTCATAAGAGTAACTTAAAACATAATCACATGTGTATTGCTGGGTATATCCTCTTCCCTGTTCTGATTCATATTTCCCCGTTTTTCTGTTTCTAAAGACATATCTATTAATCCACATAGATGGATGATGAACTCTTTCTTTAAAGAGAATAATATTTCCATCCTCCTGAGCCTTATTTATCTCATCAAGATCAAAGAGAGTTTTAACTTCTCTAAGATTGTGCATATTTCCCCAACGATACCCAGACATAAACTTATGTATTTCTAAATAAAGGGTTCAGAGGATTAATACTCATACAAGTGTTCTTATCTTTCAATAAAATCCTTACCAATTCATCTTCATTCAAGAAGTCAGTATTTATAATTTTCTTATTACACGATAAGCAAACAAAATCTTTTCCCGAATTTTGTAATTCAGACTGATTGATTTTATTAGGACAATGAATTTCTTTTAATAAAACATCATCTTTGTAGATTTTTTTATCTTTGATTATTAACATTAGAACCCTTTATATAGATATTTTTTCATGCTAAGAATTAAATCATAGATTTCTTGATCTGCATTTGACCATTGAGACCTATCCACATCTGAACCATCGATATACCCAGGTTCGCTATTTTTGATAGTAAGGTCTAAATCATGCTTTACTAAAATTCTTTTTATATCAAACCTCGGTAAATCAATACTTTCTCCTGCTTGATCTTCAACTAGCTTCTTATGGTTAGCAACAAATAGAAGTGTTCTAAAAACCTGCAATGCCTTTTGTGTGACATCTTCAATTTCATATCTAAGATTAAATGAATATTTGAGACCCTCAGCCTCAAATTCTTCATCAGCAATAATCTGCCCAAAAGCAACTCGATATAAATCGTTATTATAAAATTCAACAAAACTTCTATCTTGTTGAAGTTGTTCAGGAACTGAATCGAACCACCACTCCTGAAGCTCAATCAAATTCTTAGCCCATCTATTAGTCAGTTCAACAAAATCATCTTCTTTCATAAACTCTTTATTAATTGACGGAAACTCAAAACAACATTTATTCAAAAGAAGTAAATACTCTCTTATATATCTTTCATAAATATACTTTCCACCCTGCCTATAGCAATCAAGAAAAGCTTTATTTTTAAAGAATTTGAGAGAATCAAAATATTTATACCAATCATTTTCATTTTCTTTTGATTGAACGAAGGTATTCCATTTCGAATCAAAAGTTTCTGTATTTGCTTCAGGTGTTAAATCCCAATATAAATCTGCCATCTTTAACAGCTCAATCTCAATATCTCTTGGAAGTTTGCCTAATGGGGGATAAGAAAATATTGCTCTTTTATCCGACTCATTAATTAGAGACTTATATCTGGATACAGTTGCCTGATTAATCTTTCTCTTAGGAAACTTCTCATTAAGCTTTTCAGCAATCTCATCTTGAGACATGCCTTTATTGATTTTCAAATAATCAATAACATTTGAATTATGGATACTACAATTTGATTTATATTTATATAAAGCCTGAAACATAGGTAATTCCTTTTTTTATTTCATTTAATTATACATATTTTGATTATATATTTATTTAAATTTAAATATTTTTAAATATATTTATTTTTTTTTAATATAATAAAAAATTAGTTGATTAATTAATAAGAAGAATGAAAGATAAAAATGACTGGGAATATGAATTTAATTTATTTCTTTACTACCTTAAAAAATATGAAATATTTAGTCCTTTCTACGAACCCCCTATTCTTAGCTATCATCTACCCACGGATATATTCCAATTAAATCTTGATCGTTTTAAAAAAACTCCAATTGGTCATAGAATATTGAAATGGGTAAGATTACAGAAAGACAACTATGAAAAAGACGAACTGTCTTTATCTAAGATTATCAAACTTGAATCTATCCCTGGATGGTACTGGAAATGGGGTCTAAGACCCAATGAAAGAAACTCCTTTACGGAAAGACTAGGAAAATACACCAGTCGTAAATCCTGGGATTATGACTTTCTTGAAGCTGAGGATTTCTGGATAAGCAGTAATTCCCTTAAAGGGAAAATGCTCAAAATTAGACGAGATATTTATAGAATTGACCAATTCTCTGATTGTTCAAATTTTTACTGCACGACTTGCGGTGGAAAGTATCACTATATTAAGTCGAAAATATCATCTGAGATGAAAGTTCAAATAAAGACCATTGTTGCTCTAGCTCCTCATAAATTCATTGAAGAAATGTTCGGTGAATATGCAGGTCTTCTCTTTGAGTTGAACCCTAAAGCTTATCAAAGCTCAAAAAAAGATGAAATTAATAAATATGTAATGGACTTAGAATATGGAGGATATTCATTTAATGAAGCTCATGAAAGTTTTTTATTAACAAAAAAAGAATATAAAAACTCAAACGATGATTTCTTAAAATCTGGATGGCATAAAGTTCTTTCATTTGGCCTTAAGGCAATGACTGAAAAATTAAATAATGATATTGATGATGAATCATTATTTGAAACTATGCTGGTTATACTTAAGGAAAAAGCTGTAAATTATCCTAAATTAGTAGATTATGGTCTAGTGAAGATGAGAGTGTCAGATACATGGCATAGACTTATGTATAACGCTTTAAGAGAGCAAATACCCGCAGTCAGATATTATGTTGGCAGTGGTAGAAATTATTATTTTTAACAGTTTGTAATATTAGAAACATGGTTCTTGCTCAATCGGAATTTTTAAAATTTAACAATGAGTTTCTGATAATGACCTATGATTACATTGAAAATCATGAAAAATTAGGTGATAAGATTCCATCAATTGAAGGGTTAGCTAGAACTCTTGGAGTTGGCA
>Ga0255770_10005360_pt1 | contig 10558 bp, 11 predicted proteins | sample 071ome_22_FD_179968 | JGI IMG/M metagenome (GOLD analysis project Ga0255770, IMG submission 179968) | Coastal salt marsh microbial communities from the Groves Creek Marsh, Skidaway Island, Georgia - 071404AT metaG (version 2) | ecosystem: Environmental > Aquatic > Marine > Intertidal zone >... | reverse complement strand
ATGACATTCATTACAGAACAAGCAATGACTGACTTAGTTAAATTTAACAAAACTGCACTAGGGTTAAATAGTGTATACAAACAACATCTTGTACAAGGAACATCTTCTACTGAAAAAGTAGCAGAAAACAAACAAGAGGTCTGGTACAAATTCTGGAAATAATATGGACTATTTGACAAATTCAAAAGACTACAATTCAAATTGGGAATGGACTAAAAGTAACAGCACATATCATTTTGATAATAATATACAAGATAAACTTGGAGATTACTTTTGGCCACTAGGTAAATTTGAAGGTGATTGGTCTGAGGATTTGTCAAAAATCATAGAAGAATCACACGCAGTTAATTGGAGTACAAGACAACCAGTGTCAAACTTTAGTGATACTTTTTTAGATATGGAAGAATACGATATTAAAAATGCTGGTGGTGATGAAAAAGGTATGGTTGCACAGTTTAATCGTAATGCATTAGAATATGATTCAACACGCAAAATGATTGAAGTGTTTGGATTAGATAACTTACAAGCAAGATTACATGTTCAAACAACTGGTCAAATGTGGCATAGACACATAGATAAACTGTATAAGTTTCACGAAGAAGATCCAAGTAAGATTCTACGAATACATATTATGTTAACTGATTGGGAACCTGGACATTTCTTTCAATATGGTAACTTAGATTATCGTTGGAAAGCAGGTGATGTTAATTACTTTGACTGGCGTAATCTACCACATTCAACAGCGAATACTACCTTTACTCCACGAGTTAGTCTACAATTAACAGGCGTAAAAACAGAAAAAACAGAAGAATTGTTTTCACAAGCACCTTTTAGTATAGAAATATAGTGTTAAAAAAATTAATTACATTTGGATGTAGTTGGACATATGGTATCGGTGTTGGGTACACTGACTCAATGACCAAAAAAGAGTACGATAAAATAAACAATGATAAAACTATCAATGATGAATTTAGTTTTAGAGGTATTCTATCGAAAAAACTAAATTTAAAAAATCTTAACTTTTCACATGGGTCATCTAGTAATCAAAGACAGTTTAGATTTGCTAGAGAGTATTTTACGAGTGATGAATTCATATCATCTAATAAAGACGAGATACTTGTTATTTGGTGTATAACAAGTACTGCAAGAAATGAATTTTGGAGTAATCTAAATAATGATTATCTGAACTTCAAATATGATGTAAACCCATCTAAGTTGTCTATGATGTTATTGAAAGAAACATATGACCATGATCAAGAGGTAAAAACATTAACTGAAAATATACTCATTTGGAATCAATTTTTTAAATCATATGGTATTCAAAACATTTGGGTAGATACTTTTAATACACACAAATATACAAAACATATACCCAATCTTTTAGATGGTGGTGATTTAATGACACAAATGTCAGATGGTATAACATCCGACAGTTATCATATGAGTAGTTGGGTAGATGACGACAAAAGAGCGAAATATCTAATCAATAAAGGACTAATTAATCCCATTTCATTACATCCTACTAAATTAGGCCACCAAAAGATAACAGAAATTATATTAAAATCAAAGGTTTTTAAAGGTATTAAAAATGGTTAAAAAAGACCGTTTTTTTCTTATAAAACCTAGAAATATGTAAATAAATTTAATGAAGGTATTAGTTTGTTTAACATAAAGAAGCACTAATTCTGAATACAGTTAGTTAATATTATAGCAAGACGAAAAACCACTTCAAAAATAGAGCAAGTCGGTACGCAAATATTAATGATAACGATTGGAATGATTGTGGTACTAAGTTAATAAACGAAGATACGAAACGAATTATTTCGAAGTAGGTTCTTAGGAACCTACTTTTCTATTATGAAATATCCCGAATTATCAGTAACACAATATAAAAATAAAATCACTTCTACACAACCGCCAGATTCTATCGATATGTGTGTAGATAAAACTCATTTTAAAAAATATCACAAGGATGTGAAGTATTCTTACAATAGTCGTGGTTTTAGAGACAATGAATGGCCATCTCTTATTGAAGAATGTATATGGTGTGTTGGTGATAGTTTTACAGTTGGACTAGGACAACCTTTCGAGGAAATATGGGCTAAATTGTTAGAATCACACACTGACAAAAAGACAGTTAATATTAGTATGTCTGGTGCTTCAAATGATTGGATTTCAAGAAAAGGAATTTACATTATTAAAAATATAAAACCAAAAAACTTAGTAGTACAATGGACATTCTTGAATAGAAAAGAAAACAATGACATCAATTTAAGTGACGAAGAAAGAATAATTCATTATGATGAATATGATTTTAAAAATTTATCATCAACCGAATATTTCATGAAGAATATTCAGAATTTTATAAAAAATTTTAAGAAGTTAAACAATTTTAATATTCAAACAAATGTAGTTAATACATTTGTCCCTAACTTTAATATACACGATGTACATATTAAAAAATTTGGAAATACGAATATCGTTGAAATAATATCAAATAAAATATTTTGGGAGTATGTAAAAAATGAAATTAATACAGATGAATACAATATTGTATTTGACAACCAACAATTAGATTATTCAAGAGATGGATTTCATTATGATATTCGTACATCAGAAAACTATTGTAAAAATATATCTAATTTCCTAATAGATTAGACGGTAACTCTTGATACCATAGTTTTAATTCATCTCGTGCACTATCAATAATTTCTTGATTATCTTTGATTACATCATAACCATTTTCTGCAGCCCACTCATTATAGATCATAGCACATTCATTAAAATTTGAAATCATCAATTTTTTTTCTACAAGCGTTTGTAATTTTATTGGTATACCTTGAACTAAAATTTTATCTTCTACCATTTTCTTAATATTTTGTTGTGATTCAAAATATTCCTTTTGGTGTTTCTTTACAAATTCTTGTTCTTGCTTTGGTAGTTTTGATATTATTTCAACGATAGTGGAAGGTAAATGTTTTTCATAAGATGATGAATCTTCTAATAATTTAGTTTCTTGTGTTATACCAATGTCACTAACCAATCTATGACACTTGTTCCAATCTTGAAATTTCATACCATATATATCTTCCCATTTTGGTATTTGTTTATCATTGAAGCATTCTAAACTATGAACGAATGTTTCGATTTGCGGCATATCTTCTTCGTAAACATAGTATCTATTTGTGTGAAAATGTGTATCTGCCCATTTGATATAAGCATCATACGCATTTAATGCTTTCAACATATTTTCTTTAGGTATTGTTATTGGATTTTTATAGATACTTCCGAACTTTTCAATCTTTTCTTGTGCAGTATATGCATTTAATTTTTTTGAATAAGATTGTATACCCCAACTTAATGCATATTCGAATACACTATTTCTTCTACATGCAATAATAAAATAGTTGTCATTGAGATATTCATATAAGTTTAATTGTTCATACATTGAATCATTTCTACGAACAATATGATAGTGTGCTAATCTACAAACAATTGAATGATGTGGTACTTTTTTTAATTTATCTGTTATCAATGACAAAGATTGCCATCTTTCATCCATACCACCTTCTGCCAGTAATATTTCATTGTAGTCATCTGAGTGATACTCTTTTATTCCGTTACATAATTCGTGGACATTAACTACTGGTTTAGGAACATCATTAGAATTATTCATATACACAGTCAATACTCTCTGTAAAAGAGATGACCCGACTCTATCTGGTGTTAATACAAGAATATTCATAGTGATTTTATTTATAGGTAAATATTCCAATGAAAATATTAATTATGGGATTACCAGGTTCAGGTAAGACTACACTTGCTAAACAATTACACAACAAATTGAAAAATTTTATTTGGATAAATGCAGATGTAGTTCGAACAGAAGCAAATGATTGGGACTTTTCAATTGAAGGTAGACTGAGACAAGTTGATCGTATTAATAAACTTATTGAGAACTCATCTAATGAAAACATAATTTGTGATTTTATTGCACCAACTGAAGAAATAAGAGAAAGGTTCAATGCAGACTATATTATTTGGATGGACACAATAAAAGAGGGTAGATTCGAAGATACAAATGAATTGTTTGAACCACCAAAAAATTACAATATTAGAGTTTTACAATTCAGTGACTACAACCTAAATTCGATTTTAGGTCAAATTAATATGACCGAAGTTGGGATTTCGAACTAAATACTAAAGTGTATAAATTTCATTTATCTATACTTGAAACTAATTTAAATAACAAAAAATAATATGCAGCAAAATCCAGAGATTGAACAAATAACAGATTATTCAATTCAGTTAGCCAAGAAGATGGAACATGAATATGTTCTTGTTGAGCATCTGTTATTAAGTCTAATCAGGTTTAAACCATTCACTGAGTGTTTACAAAAATATGGTACTGATGTGAAACTGTTGGATGATGACTTGACTAAGTACCTCAAACAGATATCAAATATTGCAGTTAGTGATAGTCCAAAAAAGACAAATGCATTAGAAAGAGTATTTAATAGAGCGGTAACACAAGTATTGTTTACTGGTAGAAAGTATGTATCTACGATTGATTTATTTTTAAGTATATTTTCTGAATCAAATAGTCACGCACAATACTACATTTTAAAACACGGTATCAATAAGACTAAATTTACAAATCATTGGAACAAAGTGTACAAAGAATCAGATAAGACAATGACTGATGAGTTTGCCAAAGAAACATTGGAAGAATTTTGTACTAACTTAAATGAACTTGCACGTTCAGACAAATTAGAACCTTTGATTGGTAGAGCAAAAGAAATTAAAGATGGTATTGATATTCTTGCTAAAAAGTTTAAATCAAATGTATTAATGGTAGGTGATCCTGGTGTAGGTAAAACTGCAATTGTCGAAGGATTAGCACAACTTATTGAAAGTGAAAATGTACCAGATTTCTTAAAAGGACACACAGTATGGAGTTTAGATATCTCTGACATCGTTGCCGGTAGTAAGTACAGAGGTGAGTTTGAAGAGAAGTTTAAAAAGATTATTAAATCATTGGAAAGTACAGAGAAAGGTATTCTCTTTATAGACGAAGCACACACTATGGCCGGTGCTGGTGCAACTAGTGGTGGTAGTATGGATTTTGCAAATATGTTAAAACCTGCTCTTACCAAAGGAAATTTAAAAGTTGTTGCCTCAACTACTTGGGAAGAGTTCTACGAATCTTTTGAACAAGATAGAGCACTGATGAGAAGATTCTATGTACTTAATATTGATGAACCAAACGAAGAAACTACGGTAAAGATTCTTACAGAAGTTGGTAAAAGACTTGGTACATTCCATAAAGTGTCTGTCCAACCAGAAGCAATTAAATTAGCAGCAGAATTAAGTCAAAGATACATTCACGATAGAAAGAATCCAGACAAGAGTATTGATTTATTGGATGCAGCATGTGCAAAAGAAAGAGCAAAAGGTAATATTGATGCAGTAATTACTACTAATAAAATTTACACACAAGTCAGTAAAGTTACAGACATTCCAGTAGAAAGATTAACATTTGAAAATGATGAAAAACTTGAAACATTGGAATCAAATATTAAAGATAAGTTATATGGACAAGATGAAGCAGTCGATAGAATATTAGAACAGATTTATGTAAGTTTTAGTGGAATTGGTAAACCAGAAAAACCAGTCGCAAGTTTCCTTATGATTGGTCCTACTGGAACTGGTAAGACCGAACTTGCTAAACTACTTAGTTCTAATCTTGATATGGAACTACTAAGATTCGATATGTCTGAATATCAAGAGAAACATACTGTATCTACACTGATTGGTGCTCCACCAGGATATGTTGGATATGAAGATGGAACACTTGGTGGTGGTAAATTAATTAGTGAATTAAGTAAAGATCCATATTCAATTGTCTTGTTTGACGAAATTGAAAAAGCACACCCAGATGTTAGTAACATATTACTTCAAATGTTAGATGAAGGATATGTCACGAGTTCCTCTGGTAAGAAAGTAGATGTATCTAATACAATTATTCTTATGACATCTAACTTGGGTGCACAAGCCAGTGAATTGAATAACATTGGTTTTGGACAAGAGTTAGAAAAATCTGGTGAAGAAGATAAGGCAGTTAAAGAGTTCTTTAAACCAGAACTTAGAAATAGAATTGATGCAGTGATTAAATTTAATAAACTTGATAAATTAAGTGTTAAGAAAGTTGTTAATAAATTTATAAACGAACTCAAAACTCTACTTGAGAAAAATAACATAAAACTCAACCTCACAGAAGAAGTTATTGAACACATAAGTGAAGTTGGATATGATAACAAGATGGGTGCTAGACCTATTAGTAGAAAGATTGATGAGTTAATTCGTGTACCACTCAGTAAGAAAATTTTATTTGAGAAACTTAAAGACTGTAACATAAATGTTATATGTAGTGCTGATGAAGTTACATTCGAAGTAGTATATAATAATAGAATCGATGTTAAAAAAATCGATGAGGTTCCATCAACTGATTCAAATGATGTTGTTGACGGTGATGGAGTAATTGTTTTAAATCAATTTAAACCAAAGGCATAGGAATATTATGGCAAGATTAAATCAAACAGAAATATCAATTAAAGTTAGTAAATTACAAAAAGACAATGAAGATGATGAAGTGTTATTATCTACTGAAGTAATCCAACAATTAGAAGCAATTATTGCTGAGTTAGCGGGTGCTGGTGTACTGGTAGAGATATCATCTGATGGCTAATACTTTTAGTGTCAAGTTACTAATACACGAACCAAATTTACCAGTAAACTTTTCTATCAGTATTGATGATGAAGAGAAATTTTCTGTAACTACTACAGAAAAAGAATATTACTTCGAAACTGAAATACCAGATGACATTGGTAAAGTTCATAGTGTTAAATTCACTATGAGTGGAAAGACAGACGACCACACAACATTTGATGAGAATGATAATATCCTATCGAGTGCACAAGTCGAACTCAAAGAAATATCATTCAATGATATGGATATAACAGAAGTTCTTCTTGCAAATGATCCAATGATGACATATACTCATAACTCAAACGGTTATACCGAAGAGATTGTAGAAAACTTCTACACAGAAGTTATGGGATATAACGGAACAATAGAAATTCAATACAAGACTCCGCTTTATGCTTGGTTACTTGATGTAATGTAGTATAAATAGAAGTATGAAGATAAATGAAATTCTAACTGAAGCAGGGGGTTATGTACCTGTATCTGACAAAGAAGCAAAAGACCCAAGATTCGAACTGGCGGTAAGTCAAGATGTTCGTCCTGGTGAACCACAACGACAAGCAAAAAAGATGGGATGGAAAACCGACAAAGCAGGTGTCCCACCATTACTACATAAAACAGCCCATAAAAAATCTAATCCAAATACACTCTATAACTTAGGTATAGGACATTAAATTAGAAGATAAATACAGTAATTAATTTATAATCTGTACTAATGCGTTTTAGAGAATTACTCGAATATAAGAGAGATATAACTATTGAAAAATTGGGTGTCCAATTTCTCAAACATTATCTTTTTTCAGAAGTTGATGAAGTTAATTATCACAACTATCGTGGTTTCTTAAAACTGTACCAAACACCAAAAAACCAAATTGATAATCTTGATCAAGAAACAAAAGAACTACTTGATATGAGACCTTTGAATGGTATTAGAGACCATCATAAAGTATGGGACGAATTACACAAGATTGTTCAAAACGGAATTGCACAAATAGAAGAAGCAGATCCTACTGCCAACAAACAATATGTTGTTTGGTTAATCAAGACTTTTATAGGAGAAAAGGTTCCACAATTCGAAGATATATTATCGACTGTTGCAGAGTCTCTAGCAAAATTCCATCAATTAAAAGTTAGAAGAAGACTTCCAATTGAATTAAGAGATATTAATCGTGTGACTGATATATTAGATTGGATGGAAGATGTTGATGAAATTTGGGAAGAAAATGAATTAGGTGACGACAAGAGTAGTTTAAAAAGTCAGTCTAGAGCAGATGTAATTATGGATAACGAAGAGTTAAGAGTTATCTACCCTAAGAATGAACAAGCCGCTTGTTATTATGGAAGAGGAACAAGATGGTGTACTGCTGCAACACAGGCTGCAAATTATTTCGATCATTACAACAACGATGGTCCACTCTACATTGTAATACCGAAACAAGCAAAATATGATGGTGAAAAATATCAATTGCATTTTGCAACATTTACTTTTATGAACGAACAAGATTTACCTGAAAGTATCGTAAATATTATGGATAGATTCGAATCCAAAGAATTCAAAGAATGGTTAAAGAATAATCTTGGTAAAACATCTGAAGTCGGTACGGAATTAATTTATTTTATGCCAGAAGAAGTAGAACTCGATGTTCATCGAGCAATTTACAATGCAGCACTCGAAGGTATAGAAAGATATAAGAATAATAGAAAAGATTTCATCACTACTGATGAAGGTTTAGAAATTATGGATGAGGCAATACGTCGTAATTTAACTAGAGTTGATCCGCAAATTACTGATTTCCAAGAATTTCTCAATGATTATATAAGTGAATTAGGTCCAGACGGATCAGCAATAAGTGTTGAGGATATTCCTGATATATATTACCAATGTTTTCAATACTATACCCCTGAACCATGGAATGCAGTTCAATACGATTATGCAGAAGATAGATATACCCAAGATTTAGATATAGAAGACCGCCCATCAAGATGGAAAGAGGAAGCAGAGGAAGCAGAAACTTACTTAGCAATGGAAGAAGTAATTAATGCAATTACTGATTTAACAATTAAATACAAAGCAGATGGTGATTACAACCCAGTAAGTTTAAAAATTATTAAATCTACAAGATCACCATATCGTCAAGGTGAAGAACAAACAGTAACAAGATCTACCATATTAGATAAGGAGTACGAATGAGATATAGAGAACTCCTAGAATATAAAAGAGATATAACTTTAAATAAATTTAAAGACGCCATCATTAAAAGAATAGAAAATAATAAATTTTGGGATATGAAATTTATATTCTCAATTCTTTTTACATTGGGATTTAAACCAACCGATGAATTAAAAACACAACCATTATCCAACTGGCCAGAAGAACTAATCAATGCTTTAGTTGGTACTGTTTTAGAAGAAATGGAAGATGCTGACCCAACACAAAACAAACAATATACGGTGTGGATACTTCAAAGATATTTGGATGGTAGTATAACTCGATTCGAAGATATTGGTAGTACAGTAGCAGAATTTATGAAGATGTATCACTGGTTAAAAGTTAGAAGACTTCTTCCTCCTGTGTATAGAGATTTAGGCATATTTAAAGGTGTAAAAGATATGTCGGCTTTGTATTCATCAATCAATAATATGTATACAGATGAAGTGAACAAGAGAGGTGAAAGTGAAGCAATTGTTAAAGGTAATGCAGAAGAAGTACTAAACAATTCAGAGATGAGAGTAATTGTCCCTAAAAATAAAGAGGCGGCATGTTACTACGGTCAAGGAACACAGTGGTGTACTGCAACGACAAAGTCTATGAATTATTTCGATGAATACAATAAGAAAGGTGACTTGTACATCATCATTCCAAAGAAGAATGAATTTGACGGTGTGATGGAGAGATACCAACTATGGAAAGAAGATGGTGGAGATGATATCCAAGTTATGGATGCTTCTGATTTACCAATTAGATTAGTGAGATTATTTAAAGATAGATTTAAGGAAGAAAGTTCTTATCAATTCTTTAAGGACAAAGGATTCTTTGATAATCAAGTATTTGATGCAAATCCAGAACTTGTTAAAAATGTTGGTGATGACATTTATAAACACATTATGAGTGAGTTTGGTTCTGAAATAAAAAAACTAGACAAAGATATGCAAAAGAAAATCAAAGATGCTATAAAGATAGATATGAAAAGAGTTGCAAGTGCAGAATTACATCTTAATTACGAAGAAGATTCATATGGTGTAAATGAAATAGATCAAATCATTTCATGGAGTTTTAAAGATAGATTCGGTCCTTGGGAAAGAGTCATTGATAACAGTCCATATAAAGAAATATATGCAGAATTGAATGAAATTGAAATGGTGGTTAAAGGAAGAGATCAATTGTTAAACCTAAGAGGTGAACAAGACAACAAACCAAAATATTATGTAGGCTTGTTTAAACCAAATTATGTATACGATAAAAAAATTGGAAAATTGATGCAAGCAGCACCAGACGTTATATCACAGAGACGCTACGATGAGGTTTAGAGAATTACTTGAATACAAAAGAAATGTCACTGCTAAAAATCTTGGTGATAAGATATATGACCGTATTAAAAAACAACCAGAATCTCTCATTCGTCTTGATTCTGCGTATATTGAAACTGGTGAAAATACATTCTTTCATCTACCAGATTGGACACCAGAAAATAGAACTTGGGTACAACTTACATCTGATCCCGAAGGTGAATTTCGTGATAGATACATAGATTTAGTTTTATATCTTATAGAATTGGCAGACCCAACAAACAA
>Ga0255770_10005354_pt1 | contig 10571 bp, 11 predicted proteins | sample 071ome_22_FD_179968 | JGI IMG/M metagenome (GOLD analysis project Ga0255770, IMG submission 179968) | Coastal salt marsh microbial communities from the Groves Creek Marsh, Skidaway Island, Georgia - 071404AT metaG (version 2) | ecosystem: Environmental > Aquatic > Marine > Intertidal zone >... | reverse complement strand
ACGGCCACGATGACCATCACGACCACACTCCAGGCTTCTTTGTACGTTGGTTTTTGTCAACCAACCACAAAGATATCGGTACGTTATACCTGATTTTCTCGGTAATTGCCGGCCTAATTGGTGGCGGTTTCTCGATGTGGATGCGAATGGAACTTCAGGATCCAGGCGTTCAGTTTATGACTAATGCTGACGGGTCTCCTAACGGGCACCTTTGGAACGTGGTAGTTAGCGCCCACGGCCTGATAATGGTGTTTTTCGTGGTAATGCCAGCGCTTATTGGTGGATTCGGAAACTGGATAGTGCCGATGATGATTGGTGCACCAGATATGGCTTTCCCACGTATGAATAACATCAGTTTTTGGCTGATTGTTCCCGCATTCCTTCTGCTTTTAGGGTCTGCTGTTGTTGGAGGGGGAGCTGGCACAGGGTGGACCATCTATCCGCCTCTCTCGAGTGCATTAGGCCATCCAAACATGGCAGTCGATATGGCAATATTTGCGCTCCATCTTGCTGGTGCATCATCAATTCTAGGAGCCGTCAACTTTATTACGACGATCTTCAACATGCGCGCGCCAGGCATGACCTTACACCGCATGCCTCTCTTTGTTTGGGCGATGCTGATCACAGCATTCTTGCTTTTATTAGCGGTACCTGTGCTAGGCGGCGCAATAACTATGTTGCTGACTGATCGTAACTTTGGGACAACATTCTTCGATCCAGCAGGCGGTGGCGACCCACTACTGTTCCAGCACCTGTTCTGGTTCTTCGGACACCCAGAAGTGTACATTATGATTTTGCCTGCCTTTGGCATTATCAGTCATGTGGTGTCTACCTTCAGCCGCAAGCCAATATTTGGTTATCTTGGAATGGCATATGCGATGGTCGCAATTGGCTTTGTGGGCTTCATCGTGTGGGCGCATCACATGTACACGGTTGGTATGGACGTTGACACGCGTGCATACTTCACAGCTGCAACCATGGTTATCGCTGTGCCTACGGGTGTGAAGATATTCTCTTGGATTGCAACCATGTGGGGCGGTTCTATCACTTTCGAAACACCTATGTTGTGGGCGATAGGATTTATCTTCCTGTTCACGGTCGGCGGTGTAACGGGTGTTGTACTCGCTAATGCTGGTGTAGATTTAGCCCTGCATGATACGTACTACGTTGTAGCCCATTTCCACTATGTGCTCTCATTAGGCGCTGTGTTTGGTATATTCTGTGGCATTTATTACTGGCTTGGAAAAATGTCTGGTCGTCAATATCCAGAATGGGCAGGAAAGTTGCACTTCTGGGCCACCTTTATTGGCGTAAACCTAATCTTCTTCCCCCAACATTTCTCAGGGCTCCAAGGAATGCCAAGGCGGTATGTGGATTATCCTGACGCCCTCCATGGCTGGAATGCAATTTCTTCTTACGGTGCCTACATAGCAGGACTTGCTACGGTGTTCTTTGTTTGCGTTATGATTTGGACACTTATTGCTGGTCGTAGAGTCGAGGCTAATTATTGGGGCGAAGGTGCAACAACCTTGGAATGGACAGTGTCCTCTCCTCCACCATTCCATACCTTTGAAGAGCAGCCCGTAATTAAAGAGGAAGCGGCGCACTAACGCACCGCGCAGCTAGACGAGCTTAGACGAAAGCCAATGGCCGAAGCGACAGTTGTCTCAGCCTTAACTGAAACCCCGAGCGCTGACCCCAGCGTTCGGGATTTCCTGGCCTTGCTAAAACCTCGCGTAATGTCTCTGGTTGTATTTTCCGGAGCAGCCGGGCTGTTCGTTGCGCCTGGGTCACTCCACCCTGTGTTGGCTGTCGTAGCAATTCTATGCATAGCCATTGGTGCTGGTGCGTCTGGCGCAATTAATATGTGGTACGATGCAGATATCGACGCCACCATGTCACGGACGGCCAAGCGTCCAATTCCTGCAGGACTCATTGATAAGACTACAGCCCTGGGATTTGGCTGCATTCTTGCAGTAGGCTCCATCGCTTTGATGGGATTAGCAGTGAACTGGGCAGCATCTGCTCTATTAGCTTTGACTATTGGCTTTTATATTTTTGTTTACACAATGTGGCTGAAACGCAGCACAGCTCAAAATATTGTTATCGGAGGGGCTGCGGGTGCCTTTCCACCAATGATTGGATGGGCTGCTGTTACCGGAGATGTAACAGTAGGCTCCTTCGTACTTTTCCTGATTATCTTTTTCTGGACACCCCCTCACTTTTGGGCTCTGGCCCTTTACAGGGCAAATGATTACGCTGCCGCTGGTGTACCGATGCTACCAGTTGTTGCTGGTCGGACGGAAACTCGAAAACAAATTCTTATTTACAGTCTTATTCTAGCGCCAATCGGTATAACACCTACGGCAGTTGGCCTGTCTAGCATCGCATACGGTGGGTTTGCGGCTGTATTAGGGGCGCTGTTTGTTGGAATGGCGTATCGGCTTTTTCAGAGCGACGATGACCGGGATGCAAAACGTCTCTTTGGATTTTCGATCCTTTATCTTTTCTTGCTTCTTGGTGGTCTAATTGCGGATCACGCCATACTAGGTGGTTGACTATGCCTCTAGCTCGTCCGTCTAAGCGTTCAGATATTTCTCCTAGAGACAGCGCATTACATCGTCGAAAACGTGTTCGCAACCTTGCAATTCTTGGGGCTCTTGTCGCTTTGATGGCAACCTTTTATCTCGTGACAATTGTTCGCATTCAGGCCGGCCTAGGGGCAGGTTGATGGTTAAGAGTGCGCCCAACAAAAAAAACCGACGACTAGCTGCAGTTCTTGCTGGGGTAGTTGTTGGAATGGTTGGGCTCTCTTACGCGTCCGTACCGCTTTATGACCTGTTCTGCAGGGTGACAGGGTATGGTGGAACAACCCAAAGAGCCGAAGCGGCACCAGGTGCACCGCAAGATGCCCGTGAATTTACAGTCCGATTTAATACTGACATCAGCCCAGAACTTGACTGGTCTTTCCGTCCATCTGGTAGCGCTATATCAGTAAAAGCCGGCGAAGAGCATCTGGTGTTCTTCCAGGCTACAAATACCTCTCACCAAGCGCTAGCAGGTACATCTGTTTTCAATGTTACCCCACAAAAAGCAGGTATCTACTTCAATAAAGTACAATGCTTCTGCTTTGAGGAGCAGGTTCTCCAATCCGGGGAGACTATGGACTTTCCCGTATCTTTCTTTATTGATCCTGAGATATCAGAAGATCGCAATTTAGATGATGTTAAATCGATAACTCTTTCTTATACTTTTTTCCCAGCCCGTGATGTCACCTCTGGTAATGTCCAGGCTAAGCTGTTGAATTAACCGGCACTAGCCGAGGAGCTTAAAAATGGCCGATAGCCACGCCGCGCCCAAACATCCATTCCACCTAGTTGACCCAAGCCCATGGCCATTTCTGGGTGCTTTTGCAGGATTAGTTCTTGCAGCAGGCGCTCTCATGGTAATGCGACTTGAATCATATTGGCTTCTTATCATTGGAGTACTTTGCGTAGTAGGCGTGATGTTTGGCTGGTGGCGCGATGTCGTTCGAGAAGGCGAACATCAAGGACATCATACCAAGACAGTGCAGATAGGACTTCGATACGGGATGGTGCTGTTCATAGCATCGGAAGTTATGTTCTTTTCGGCATTTTTCTGGGCATTTTTCGATGCCAGCCTTTTCCCAAAAGCTGCAACCGGTTTTACGTGGCCTCCCGAGGGAATTCAAACATTTGATGCGTTAGACCTCCCGCTTCTCAATACACTGATTTTGTTACTTTCAGGCTGTACAGTCACTTGGGCCCATCACGCCCTTTTGCATAATAACCGTAAGGATTTCATTTTAGGCCTAACACTCACAGTAATGCTGGGCTTATTCTTCTCCGCGCTGCAAGCATATGAATATGGACACGCCGCATTTAGCTTCCGTGATGGAATCTATCCATCAACATTCTTCATGGCGACCGGTTTTCATGGTTTCCATGTTATTATCGGCACCATCTTCCTGGCGGTCTGTCTATTCCGCGGTATGAATGGTCACTTCAAATCTGACCATCATTTTGGCTTTGAAGCTGCCGCATGGTATTGGCATTTCGTTGATGTTGTATGGCTGTTTTTGTTTGCTTGCGTTTATGTTTGGGGTGGCTGATCGAGAGTGAGTGCCCGGTGCCCACGCTGCCGACAAGGTGCATTGTTCTCTGGGTTGCTAGACGTAAATCTAGAGTGCCCCTCATGCGGGCTGGACTTGCGCGCTCATGATGCAGGAGATGGTCCTGCCATATTTGTAATCTTTATTGTTGGCGCTCTTTCAGTCATTGGCGCGCTCAGTCTAGAGGTACTTTTTGAGCCACCTTATTGGCTTCATTTTTTGGTATGGCCCATAGTGGTTATCGGCTTAACGTTAGCCTTACTAAGGCCGCTAAAAGCCAGATTTGTCGACATACAATATCGACGTCGGTCAACCGCCCTCTAAGCCCATGAAAAGGCGCATATTTATCGTTATATCGATAATGGGGTTCCTAATTCTTACAGGACTCGGGGTTTGGCAGTGGGAGAGGCGTGCATGGAAACAAAACATGCTGGCAGAAATTAATGCCGGTCTGGCATCACCTCCTGTTACAATTGAAAAAATTCCCGACAGCACTTTTTCCTGGCGCCCAGTCCTAGCTGATGGCTCATGGGTAATTGGTCATCTAATACGTGTTTTTCCAACTACATCAGCTGGGAAGGTTGGCAGGGTATATGCGGCACCTTTTCGCTTGAAGGATGGAGGAATCATTGCTGTTGAATTGGGATGGTCAGATAATGAGATCAAAGGAATCTCTCTTCCTCAAACCACTACTATAATTGAGGGTGTTTTAATTCCAGCTAGAAAGCCTTCCACTTTCACCCCTGACAACCACCCCCCTGAAGACTGGTATTGGATTGATCCAATTGCATTAACCCAAACAGCCGGTCTCAACGATACCCAGGTTTCCTCTTTAATTCTTCGTTTGACCAACCCTCCTGAGGGTTTAACTGGCCGACAAGCAAAACCGAATATTCCAGATAATCATCTGCAATATTCATTCACTTGGTTTGGTTTAGCTATTGCGTGGTTAGTTATTGCAGTACTAGTTCATCGAAAAGGTCAGCAATAACGCTTTTGAAGCATGGACAATAACGCTCGCAAACCTTGAGCTTCGCCGCCTTTGGGACGACCAGGTCTACCTGTTGGATTCCAAGCCATCATATCGATATGTGCCCATGGGACCGTGTCCTCAATAAAAGCCTGCAGGTACAATGCTGCAGTGATGGCTCCGGCAAACCCACCTGACGAAACATTATTTAAGTCAGCCACTTCGCCCTTCAACATGCTTTTGTACGGCTGATGGAGAGGTAAACGCCAAAATTGGTCATCTGTCTCTAAACCACCCCTAAGAATATCAGCGGCAAGAACATCATTGTTGCAGAAAAGGGCAGGCAAACTTGGCCCGAGTGCAACGCGCGCCGCTCCAGTCAGCGTTGCGCAATCGATAACGAGATCTGGGCTTTCTTCCACGGCGAGGGCTATCGCGTCGCAAAGCACAAGGCGTCCTTCGGCATCGGTATTACCAATTTCAACCGTGATACCCTTTCGGGTCTTGATAACGTCAAGCGGCCGAAACGCGTCGCCTGATACACTATTCTCTACTGCCGGAATAAGTACTCGAAGACGAATATTAAGCTTCGTCGCCATAATTGAGTGGGCAAGCCCCAATACGTTACCAGCTCCCCCCATATCCTTTTTCATGTTCAGCATTGCACCCGACGGCTTAAGATCAAGGCCTCCAGTATCAAAACATACACCCTTACCGATAAGGGTGACTTTGGGCGCTCTTGGATTGCCCCAAGTCATATCTATTAATCTCGGTGCGCGAGAGCTTGCACGTCCAACGGCATGGATTGTCGGAAAATTCTTTTTTAAAAGATCATCGCCCACAATCACTGAGATCTTTGCCCGGTGCTGGCGGCCAATCTTTCGAGCAGCGGCAGCCAATTCCTTTGGTCCCATCTCATTAGCGGGAGTGGAGATAAGATCTCTAGCGTGGGAAACACCATCAATAACCGACTCAGCGAGGGTTTTATCTGCGCCCTTTGGCCAGATCACCTGGGCAACTTTGTGAACACCTTTCGTTTTGTAACGGTCAAATTTATATGCTCCCAGAGCCCAGGAAATAGCAGCATTGGTTGCTTGTAACTTTGATAGCTTAGTTCGAATTTTATAGGGTCGTATTGGTGGTAATTTTAATCCTGCATCTCCAAAAGCCCACACATCATCTAAACTGGAAACACCAAGTGCTGCAGAGGCAGGCAAACCACTCGAGTCAGGCAACAAAACCGTCTCACCTGCTCTGGCCGTAAAACCAGATGCTTCGACCCAAGTTAGCGAATTCTTGGGCAGAGCATCGCACCAGATTGAAAATTGCGACGTTTCTACAACATCAAGAGGCAAAGAATTTCGGGCAGAGTTCAGTAATACACTAACCAAGTTCAAAGATCCTTTATTCGTTTTCTACTGCATCAGCAAAAGAAGACATTGATGGAAAAGCCCAATCGGTTTTAGGCATATTGTCAATTTCTTTAGTGGCCCCCCAACCAGAACCTTGTCGTCTGTCAATCCAACAAGTTGCGTAACCTTGTCTGGTCGCCTCTTGATGGTCATGAAACAAGGACTGGGCAACGTGTAATGTCTTGGTTTTTGTGATCCCCACCTCTTCCAATCGACTTTCCATAAAATCAAAATTTGCGGGATTTGGTTTATAAGATCTGATTTCTTGCGCAGTAAATACGTAATCAAAAGGTGCCTCTAAGCGTTTTGCACTTTGGCAAAAACTGGCAACATCAACATTCGAAAGAATTATCAATTTATAACGTTCGCCAAGACGTCTTAGAGCCGACGCAGCATCTGGAAATGCTGGCCATAACCCCACTGACGCCCCAAACGCAGCCGCGTCCTCTTCCGACGCCACAACATCAAATCGTTCCGCTATGTGGGGAAGAATGCTGGTTAACAAGTGAGGGTAGAATTGTGTTGGTCTGGAAGCCTGAGCAGCTGACTCTAATTCAGCAAAAGCGACTAAAGCTTCTTCCCGTTTTACTGACAGCTGAGAACGAACGACGATCGGCTGTAGGGCGTTCCATATTCCTGTCTCCCAATCTATCAAAGTTCCATAACAATCAAATGATAGAGCTTCAAAATCAGAGAATTGCATCACACGTACCCCTTTTAAATCCATAGCCAAAGGGCAGTGAATCTCACTCGAAAGACTTGACCAGTGATCAACCGCTCAAAGCCTACAAACTAGCAATATAACAATTATTGAAAATTTACACGGTCCAGAACTCGGAAACGCACTTAGACAATAGGGCGCCTAATTAATTAAATAGGCACAATCCGCAAATCAAGGATAAGACGCAGGAGAGAAGATCAGAAGTCTATGCATCGACCTTTCACTGACCAGTCACCAAAACGCGTTGGATCGGGGCCCTTAGGACCACCAATCTCTTCTACCGACACTTGCTCATCCGTAAATACTTTTTCATCGTCTGCAACTGATCCAACGGGATCAGATTGTTTTTTCATATTTTTTTCGGTCATAAGCCTTTAACCACCATCAATTCAGCGCACAAAGCGCGTTCGGATGAAATTTCCTGGTAAAAAACCCCACAAAAGGGTACCCATTCTTATCAGATAGTTAGAACCCACAACATTATTTCAAGGAAGAAACTAGTCAATGCGACCTTCTGGGCGGAACCGAAATCAACTCCGATCAATCTCACTTGAAACAAAAGGATGGAGCAAGCATGCCGAGGGCGCTTGCATGGCAAAGTTTGGTGATACCCACGTGCTTTGCACTGCGTCGGTTGAAAATCGCGTTCCAGGTTGGATGAGAAATTCTGGGCGCGGCTGGGTGACTGCGGAATACGGAATGTTACCTCGCGCCACACACACACGCGGAGACCGAGAAGCTGCCCGAGGAAAACAGTCTGGCCGGACTCAAGAAATCCAGCGCCTGATTGGTCGCTCGCTTCGGGCAATAATAGATTTAAAGACACTAGGAGAAGTACAAATTAAGGTCGATTGCGACGTCATTCAGGCGGATGGGGGAACCCGAACTGCTGCAATTACGGGAGGCTATGTAGCTCTTGCATTAGCCTGTCGAGGCCTTGAAAAGATAGGTGCGATTACGCGAAGCCCAATTGTTGGCCAAGTAGCGGCAATCTCTTGCGGTATTTATCAAGGTGAAACCATTATTGATCTAGATTATGAAGAAGACTCCTCTGCAGAAGCCGATGCAAACTTCGTGATGACGAAAGAAGGGATGTTAATTGAGGTCCAAGGAACAGCAGAAGGCGCTCCTTTTTCACGCCTACAATTTAACGAACTCCTAGACCTTGCCACAGACGGCATTGCCGATTTATGCAAGGCTCAAGCCGAAGCAATAGCGATGAGCGAATGAATTTGACAACAGAAACGAGTTTCTCGCCTGGCGATAAATTAGTCGTTGCATCTCATAATTCAGGGAAGGTCCGCGAGATACAAGAATTACTAGAACCTTTTGGTTTAGAAATTCTTTCAGCAGGTGACCTTGGGGCACCTGAGCCAGAAGAAACTGGTGATACATTTGAGGCCAATGCTAGGCTTAAGGCCCATGCGTCTGCTCAATTTACAAACTTACCAGCGCTGGCTGATGACTCTGGTTTTTGTGTTGCCGGATTGGAAGGAGCTCCTGGCATCTATTCCGCAAGATGGGCAGGAGCAGATAAGAATTTTAGTGCAGCGATGTCCCGCATAAACGATCAATTGGGCACACAAGAAGATCGAACTGCTTGGTTTGTATGTTGCCTGTCTATTGCATGGCCAACAGGAAAATCTCTCACCTTTCGTGGTGAGGTATGGGGCGACATAGCTTGGCCGCCCCGTGGAAACAAAGGCTTTGGGTATGACCCAATGTTTCAGCCAAATGGGCACGCAATTACTTTTGGTGAAATGGAACCACACATTAAGCACAGCATGAGCCACCGAGCCCATGCATTCAGACTTTTTGTTGATTCCTGTCTTCGGCGCTGAGTAGTTCTAATGCATGAAGGTAGCTTTGGCCTGTACGTTCACTGGCCGTTCTGCCAATCTAAATGCCCTTACTGTGACTTCAACAGTCACGTCCGAGCAGAAATTGATCAGTCCCGGTGGGCAAAAGCCTTAACAGAGGAAATCGCTTACTTTGCGGCTAACACTGATGGCCGTCCGCTTGAAACTATTTTCTTTGGTGGCGGCACCCCATCGCTAATGGAACCTGTGGTTATTGCTTCGGTGATTGATGCAGCTCGACGGGAATGGGGTTTCAGTAACGACATTGAAATCACAATGGAAGCCAATCCCAGTTCCGTTGAAGCAGAACGGTTCGCGGGGTATGCGGCGTCAGGCGTCAATCGAGTTTCCCTTGGCGTACAATCTCTCAATGATGATGCATTAAAATTCTTGGGTCGTCAGCATTCAGCAGCGGATGCCTTGAAAGCCATAAAGATAGCAAGTGAAACCTTCAATCGTTGGTCTCTTGATCTTATTTATGCTTTGCCAGAACAATCTCAGCTAGCCTGGGAAAATGAACTCTACCAAGCTCTATCATTTGGAAGCAGCCATCTTTCTGCGTATCAGCTAACGATCGAACCAGGAACCGCTTTCCATGGCGCTCATGCACGTGGACTTTTTCAAATACCAGAAGATGACTTTGCCGGACAATTGTTCGAGGCAACCCAATCAATTTTATCTTCGGCAGGACTCTTAAATTACGAGATTTCAAACCATGCTTACCCCGGCCAAGAAGCTCGACATAATTTAATTTATTGGCGCGGTGGTTCGTGGGTTGGCGTGGGGCCTGGGGCACACGGGAGATTAGGTGTCAACGGCCATAGAACAGCATTTCGGCAAGTAAAAACCCCAGAAGCATGGATTTCACGAGTAGAGGCTAGTGGAAATGGCGTAGCCGAAAAAATTGCTCTGACAGCAGAGGAAATAGGTCAAGAAAATCTCATGATGGGATTAAGGCTCAAAGAAGGCGTCAACCTAGACAGGCTCTCTTTTCAAACTGGACTGTCTCTTGAAGCGTTGACAGACAAATCAGCATTAAAAACCCTCATAGACGGAGGGTTTCTTGAATTGAATGACTCCCATTTGTGCGCAACGGCAGATGGTCGACAAAGACTTAACGCAGTACTATCGCGTCTGATGAGCTAAATTCGCTAAATCGATTCCAAATCTAAAAAGCTGCGTAACCCCCATTTTAGAATTGCTAGAGTCGCCTTACCGAAATCTTTGTTTAGAAAGATCCCAGGTCAAAATTCCTAACCCGATTGTGCCAAGGACTGGAAATACAGGCAAAAGAAGTAAGGTCTGTGCAATGGGGTCCCAGAGATATGCCCAAACATAACGTTGAATTACGGCCTGAAAAATATTCAAAGTTTCTGGAAACAATCTGAACGCTATATCCCCAAAAAGAATTAGGTTCCATTGACCTGTAGCCCACCATTCATAAATATCAGCTGCAAGTGTAAAAGCCGCTAATAAA
>Ga0255770_10005340_pt1 | contig 10593 bp, 9 predicted proteins | sample 071ome_22_FD_179968 | JGI IMG/M metagenome (GOLD analysis project Ga0255770, IMG submission 179968) | Coastal salt marsh microbial communities from the Groves Creek Marsh, Skidaway Island, Georgia - 071404AT metaG (version 2) | ecosystem: Environmental > Aquatic > Marine > Intertidal zone > Salt... | reverse complement strand
CGTTGAGTGTTGGGGAGCTTCGCTCGCCAAACTCAACAGCAAGACAACATAACAGACACCAGCGGAAAAAGGCGCATATGCTCTTTTCAGAGCACGGAATTGTTGTGCCCATCGTTGTCGATGAGCGAATGCAAATCATCGACGGTGTCTTGCGATTTGAAATCGCAAAAGAGGTCGGATTGCAGGAACTCAATGCAGTTGTTGTTTCTGATACAACTGAGGCAAAGCTCCTGGGTGCTGTCAGTCCATTTCGCTAAAGCATCCACAAACGAGTGAACCGGTATCCGCAAAGGAACTACAGCTCCACAAATTTTATGAACTACACCCTTTTTCGCGCTCTCATTTTATGGTATGCTTTAGTTCGGCGCAGAGTTGCGTGGGGCTGAAACAAATTCAGTTCGGACTTCAAGAGTGAAGTGACCATTCTCTAACGATAGGAGGTTGCCATGAAGGTGACTACAGCATCGTTGGGCATTGGGGAACTTCACTAATCTAATTCCCCAGCTCGACGTCATACAAAAAAGCAACTGCACAAAGCAGTGCATATGTTCGCTGAACAAGGCATCATCTCGCCAATTGTTGTCGATCGCTCGTATCGCATCATTGATGGGCATCTTCGAGTTATGGCTGCGCGTGAACTTGGCGTAGAAGCCCTAGATGCATTGGTCTTGCCCGATATATCCGATGCACAGCGCATTGAGCTGGAACTCGCACTTAATCGTTTGCCTGAAGATAGCACTTGGGATGCTGCAAACCTTAAAATCAAAATCGAGCAACTAATCGAATACTATGTTGATTTAACCTTCACAGGATGGGTAGCTAATTGCCAGGCCTTCGAGAGGCAAGGAGGTTTGTTCTGACAGTACCGGTTTGTAGCTTTATGAAGAACTTTTCTAGTTTGCACGTGCGTTCGGACTGCACCCTTAGTTCGTCAAGTTTGTCACCGTATGTGTGGCATTTCGTAATGATGAAATCGATTGGTCCCAAGATTCTCAAAAATTCACATCCTTTCCAGAAAAAATGTGCAACTTTAGTTGCATATTATAAAATATCTGATACTTTCGTTGCAGAATCAAGAGGTGGGCGCAATGAAAGACAATAAGAGTCCTTCACTCAATGACGTTGTTGAAAACTTCGGTGGTCGTCTTACGGAATCAGACAGGGCAATTCTTGCAATCCTGCTTAATGATCCGAAGGGCGCAGTGTTTCTATCCATCGCACAGCTTGCTGAGAAGGCGAACGTGCATAAATCGACGGTTGTCCGCCTTGCAAATAAGCTTGGATTTGACGGATATCCTGAGCTGCGCGCGCAACTTCGATCGCAAATACATCCTGCAGTAGCGTTGGATGAGCGTAGTCAGAAACGGTTGGATTCTATCGAGCAGGGCTCCAACCTGAACGCATTGATCCAAAGTGAAATTGCAGCGCTGGAGGCTATTTCTCAAACGCTGTCACAGGCACACATTGATTCCGCTGCAGATCAACTGGCGAATGCCAGAACCATTCATATCATTGGGCGTGGAAGTGCAGGGCCGTTGGTCATGCATTTCGATCGCCGTTTGCGCAGACTGGGCTTTCAGACCAACGTAGCGTTAAACCTTCAACGCCGTGATCTGGCTGAAAAAATTATGTCTTTGAGCGCAGATGACGTTGTCGTTTTCTTCGCCTTTCAGGCACCCGCATCCTTGCCCGCAGGTTACGAAGGGCTGATCGCGTACTCCTCCGAAATGGGTGCCAAATCCATTGTCATCAGCGACTCCACCGGGCCAACAATCAGACCGCGCGCCGACGTCACCTTGTCTGTTAGCCGTCCGGATGAAGGAGTCATGCAACTGCGTTCCGGACCTATTTTGGTGTGCGAAGCTCTGGCGATGACACTGGCGCACAAGAACTCGGAGCGGGCAGTGACTGGGCTCGAAGGGCTGGAAAGCCTCAGGAAAACTCTTTTGAGTGATAAGGGCAACTCATGAGCGATATCTCCCAGGCAACTCAGGGAGGAACATCCCGTCTCCACCGACTGATCACAGATCCGGTGAACATCGCAATGCTGTTGTTGCTGTTCGTTCTGTCCTATCTGGTCATCTGGCCCTTTGTGCAGTTGTTGATCGAAACTCTGACATGGGGACAGAGGGATAGGCGGATTTCGCGCGAGGCAGTGCCTGGTGAGTTCACCTGGTTCCATTGGTTGCAGGCAACCACAGGCCCGTTGTCAGGTAAGATGCTTTATGGGCCGTTGGTCAACACGCTCAAAACCGGCATTGCAGCCACGATAATTGCGCTGTTGGCCGGCGGTGTACTCGCGTGGTGCGTCGTGCGTTCGGACATGCCAGGGAAACGCTGGCTTCAACCGATCCTGACGCTTCCTTACATTGTTCCATCCTTTGCCATAGCATTGGCTTGGGAAACCGTTTTCCGCAGTCCCAAGGTTGGCGGGCAGCCCGGTGTCTATGAAGCTCTATTAGATGTCGCTCCTCCCGAGTGGCTTTCTTATGGTGCCTTCCCGATTTCGGTTACGCTTGCTATCCACTATTTCCCATTCGCCTATCTTCTTGTGGCGGGTGCGCTGGCAACCATCGACTCGCAAATGGAAGAAGGGGCGCTGATCTCGGGCGCGGGCCGTCTGATGACATTACGCCGAATCACGTTCCCGGTTGTTGCACCTGCATTCTTGGCCGCCTTTATCCTGACATTCGGTAAAACCATCGGCCAGTTTGCGCTGCCGTTTCTATTGGGTGCGCCGACCCAGTTTCACACTGTGGCGACAATGGTTTACGCCAATTTGACGTTGGGGTTGGACTCACTGGCTTTCGTCCTTGCCATCGTGTTGATCGCACTGTCCCTATTGTCGATCTGGCTGTCCAATCGTTTCGTCGGAAAGAAATCGCGCCGGTTCGAAACGATCGGCGGCAAAGGGTTCCGCAGCCGTGTTATCGCCTTGGGCGGCTGGCGCTGGCCCGTCTTTGCAGCGGTTGCCTTCTTTGCATTCATGGTGGGAATTCTGCCGCTGATCCTCCTGGGTGTGCAATCGGTGATGCTAATCGACGGGTTTTACGGGCTTGAGAACATCACAAGCCATTTCTGGCTGGGCAAGTCGGATCCAGAGATCGCGTTTGGCGAACCGGGCGTACTGCACAATCAAATCATTTTGGGCGCCACCTGGAACACACTTAAACTGGCCTTCATCTCGGCTGTGATCGCGTCGGTGATCGGGCTGGTCATAGCATATATCACTGTTCGCCGCGCCCATAACCCGCTGGCTCATGCGTTGGATCAGATCGCGTTTATTCCGTTCCTGTTCCCGACAATTGCCTTTGGTGCGATGTACCTGACGTTGTTTGCCGAACCCGTGGGGCCTATACCTGCGCTATATGGTACCTTCACCCTGCTCGTGCTGATCTCAGTAGTTAGCCGTTTGCCTTACTCGGTGAAAACCGGCGTGACCGCTATCACGCAGATCGGTCAGGAACTGGAAGAAGCCGCAGAGTTGGCAGGGGCAAGTTGGATCATGCGGTTTCGCCGCATTATAATGCCGCTAGCAAGCTCTGGCTTTCTTTCCGGAATGATGGTGAGCTTTGTGGGGGTCATGCGGGAATTGTCGCTGATCATCCTGCTCATCACTCCTTCTACACGCGTCCTGATGACAGTTGGCTTTGGCTATGCAGAAGAGGGGCTTGCCCAGCTTTCCAACGCGCTCGTCCTGATCGTTGCTGTCCTGACAATCATTGGCGAGCTGATCCTGATGTGGATCGGCAAGGGCAAGATGGCTCGCCTGCGCGAAAAACAATCCTGAAGAGGCGCTGTTTAAAATGTCAAAAATCTACGTTCATAACCTCACAAAACGGTACGGCTCTGCGACAGCGCTAGACAATGTGTCGCTCGAAATAGAAAGCGGAGAGTTTCTGGTATTGCTCGGGCCTTCCGGCTGCGGGAAAACTACCCTGCTTCGGTGTCTGGCCGGCCTCGAAACGCCTGACGACGGTGAGATTGTTATGGGCGATAAGGTAGTCTTCTCGTCCGAGCAGAATATCATGGTCCCGCCCGGTAAACGTAATCTGGGCATGGTGTTCCAAAGCTACGCTCTATGGCCCCACATGAGTGTTCGCGATAATGTTAAATTCGGTCTTGATGTGCTGAAAACACCCAAATCCGTTGCGGAAGAACGTCTTGACGAGGTTCTGTCCGACGTAGGTCTGGGGGATTTGGATCAGAGATATCCTTCAGAGCTTTCCGGTGGTCAACAGCAGCGCGTAGCATTGGCTCGACTGCTTGCAACTCAGCCGCCGATTTTCCTAATGGATGAACCGCTTTCGAATCTTGATGCACGCCTTCGCATGGATATGCGCGTAGAACTCAAGCGCTTTCAGTCCACCGCACAGGCCACAACGGTTTACGTGACGCATGACCAGACAGAAGCCATGACCATGTCGACGCGCGTCGTTGTCATGAAAGATGGATCGATCCAGCAGGTGTCCCCACCTGATCAGCTGTATCGACAGCCCGAAAATACATTTGTTGCGGATTTTGTCGGGATGCCCCGGATCAATCTCGTCAAACTAAGCGCCGAAACCTCGCATGGAAGTGTTTTCACAAACGGTGATATTCGCGTCGATGTCGGATGGGAACCAGAATGTTCAGAAATCATTGTTGGTGCAAGACCCGAAGACATCACGATCTCAAACGAGGCGTCGGCGGGTAGGGAAGACTATGAAATCAAAACTGTTTTGCCAAATGGGCCAGAGACGATTGTCCAGCTTACACGAGGCGAAACAACGTTCCTCACTCGGGTTGGGCACGAAGCCGTACTCGCCAAAGGACAAACCGTTTGGGTGCAATTCAATTCCAGTGCGCTCAACATCTACGCCGCCGAAACTGGAGCGCTCATAAGCCCGGAAACGGTGAAACTATCTGAGGCCAGCTAGGGCTTTAATCATGTCAATCATAAGGAGGACAATGCTAATGAGTAAATTTACGAAATTCAGTCTCATGTCGACCGCGGGGGCGCTTGCGATTGCGGTTTCAGGCGCGGCAATAGCCGACGATGCGTGGCAACAGAAAGCCGGTGTGGGCGCATATGCGTCCAATACACAGGACTGGGCGGCGATAGAGGAGGCTGCACGCGAAGAAGGCCAGGTAGTGATCTATTCTGTATCGTCGCGGATTGCCAAATTGGTCGACGGCTTTCAGGAGAAATACGGGATCGAAATAATAGGGCATGACATGCCCTCAGATTTGCAGATCGAAAAACTGCGCCGTGAACATAATGCAGGGGTGCACGCGGTGGACGTTTTGTTTAACGCTGAAGCCCCGCTTTTGTTAAACGAAGCGCTCCCCAACGGTCTCGTTTGGAACTTTGTTCCATCGGGTCTAGATGATGAGCTAAGCGCGAATGAGATGGAACCCTTCCTGATCCAGCGCCACTCTAGCCGAGTTGTTTACTATAATACTGAGCTGAACCCCGATGGAGCGCCGATCGACTCCCTGTGGGATCTGACAAACGCGGATTGGACCGGCCGGACATTGCTGCCCAGCCCACTAGAGGATGGTCTGTCTGCCAACTTCATTCAGACCGTTCTGCAGAACTCAGATGAAATGGCCGCGGCGTATGAACGCGAATATGGTGAGCTGATCACCTATTCGGAAGATGTGTTGGAAGCTGTTGCGGACAGTGCGGTCATTTCCGAGCCGAATGCGTCGATGGAGTGGCTCTATCGGTTCCTTGCAAATGAACCGGTCTTCATGAGTTCTACGACCAAGATCTTTAATAACGTTGGTGATGTTAAGCAGGATAATCCGCCGCTGGGCATTACGACGTTCTCGAAAATGCGCAAAAACGAGCCTGGTGTTTATGCCGCAGAGCCGATCTATGACCTTGATCCGGTTTTCGGCGTCAGCTACCCGACCGCGCTTGTCATGGCTGACATGGCACCGCACCCGAATGCGGCCAAGCTTCTGATCCGTTACATGATGGATGAAGAGGGTTTTGCCCCATGGAATGAACCCGGTGACTTTGCAGCCCGCAACACTATTGAGGCAAAGCAGATGGAAGATTTCAATCTGCCGAGATTCACGGACTTGAAGCTTTGGCCGATTGATCCCGAGGAAATCTACTACTCCAAGTACGGCTTCCTGGCGCTCTATCTGGAGCTAGGCTGACCAACAGCCGCCCCGATCAGATTTGATCGGGGCGGAGAATTTCAAATACACACCCAACCACCGGGAGAGGATTGCAGTGGGCATTACAACTATTTTGTTTGACGCAGGCGACATTCTTTACAGCAAACCTCGTCGTAAAGGCGTAATAGCTAAGTTTTTGACAGATCGTGGTTACCAGGCTCCTGCAACCATAGACCCGGAAGAGCGGGCGATGCGCCTTGAGGCACATGCTGGCAAAATTGGTGTTCAGGATTTTATGGAATGGCTTATGGGTCATTATGGGGTTTCTGATCCGGCGGTCGTTCAGGAAGGTGTCGCGATGCTGCGATGCCAGCAGAGTGACGTCACATTCTTTGACGGCGTTGGAGAAACTCTGCACGAACTAAAACGGCGCGGTTTCAAGCTGGGCGTCGTGACGAATACATTCAATCCACCATCAGAAAAGGCCAAATGGTTCGAAACCATCGGCATCGATGGCATTTGGGATTCCTATGCGGATTCTTGTGAGCTTGGCGTAGTTAAACCCGACCCGGAAATCTATCTCGCCGCATTGAATCCCTTGGGAGTTGCACCGAAAAACGCATTCTTTGTCGGTCATGCGCAATATGAGATTGATGGAGCAAAGGCGCTTGGAATGACAACCATTCGTTTCAATCCGGATCCAGACTGCACGGTTTCGGATCATCTGATCACTCGTTTCCCAGATCTTCTGGATGTTGCCCAGATGTCAAGCAAAACTGAAACCACATAAATTGGCTAATAGCTAAAGTTGGCCGAGGTACACAATTGTTGATTATTAGCTTCTTGTTAAGCATTTCAGGCGCGATCTTCTTGTTACTTTTCGGTGTGCGAATGGTTCAGACAGGGATTGAACGAAGCTATGGTGCCTCATTCCAACGTTTCCTGACAGGGCAAACCAGTCTGGTGCGCGCGAGCACATTGGGTATTGGGCTAGCTATACTGTTGCAAAGCTCTGCAGCTGTCGCGCTCCTGACGGCGGGGTTCGCGGCCAGTGGGATAATGTCTTTTCCAATCTCGGTGGCAATCGTCTTGGGCGGCGATTTAGGATCCGCTTTGTTAATTCGCGTCTTGTCATTTGATCTCGCCTGGTTAGTTCCTGTTCTGTTGACCGTTGGCGGTTATCTATTTGTCAAAACCGAAGCGAAACGCTTGCGGCAGGCTGGCCGGATCATAATGGGATTGGCCTTCATCCTGATCTCGCTGCAGTTGCTGCGCGAAGCGATGCATCCGATCCGGGACAGTGACTTGTTACCTTCAATCTCGAGTTACCTTTCCCAAGATATTGTAACCGCCTTCATCGTCGGTGGAGTGCTTGCGTTTATTATGCATTCCTCTGTCGCCGCGATATTGATGTGCATTGCGCTGGTGCAGATTGATATCTTGCCGTTTTCGGTGGGGTTGTCGCTTATCCTGGGCGCAAATCTGGGATCAGCTCTTATTCCCCTGTGGCTTGCGAAGGATATGAACGCGACCGCGCGACGGGTGCCAGTCGCCAACCTGATTTTGCGCGGATCCGGTGCAGTTATTTCGCTTTGGCCTGCACATCTTTTGTTTGCTGCGTTTTTTTCTTCGCACGGTCAGCCAGCAGATTGGCTCATTCTTTTTCACATCTCATTCAATGCTTTTCTTGTGATTATCTCAATCCCGATAGTGCGCCCTCTTGAAGGCTTGTTGGAGTGGCTTGTTCCGGCCCGATCTGTCGATAACCAAGCCGAAGGCACATCATTCAGGACGCCCAGCACACTCAATCTTGATCACATTCCCTCACCTGCACATGCCCGGGCTGACCTGAAAAAAGAACTACTGCGCATGAGCGAGATTCTGGAGCTTATGTTCCGCCCAATTCCGTCGTTGTACCAGTCTCCCGACAAGGAAGCGATCCGTAGATTGCGCGATCTTGGCCGTGAAGTTCATAAGAGTTTGGCCCTGATCCGGGATTTCGTGGCGGCGATCCCAGTTGATCAGTTTGGCAAGACAGAAACAAAGGCGGCACGTGCGCTGATGGAATATGCCCTGCGGTTAAATTCCGCCGCCGATCTTGTGGCAATCAAGATTTATAAATTGGCGAATGACATTCACGGACAGAACCTGAAATTTTCAAATAAAGGATTGGCTGAACTTGTAGACATGCATCAGGCAATTCTGGCAAACATCAAACTTGCCTCGAATGTTCTGATTTCGGATGACCTTGAGAGTGCGCGTCTTCTGAGCCTTGAAAAGACAGAAATCAAACGCGTTGAATACCGCAGTCGAAAGCGTCATCTGAAACGTCTACAGAATGGAAGTCTTGAAAGCTACAATTCCAGTGATGTTCATTTGGAAACTCTGCGAGCGTTTCGCGAAATAAACGGACATATCGCAGCTGTTGCCTACCCAGTTCTATATCAACATGGGCAGCTTCTGGAAACACGATTGGTTAACCAAGAATGCTCCTAAGTTGGACTTCAGAAGAACTCGATCCCCACTTTGGGCGCTGTCAGACAAACAAGCCCTAGCATCAGTACTCAGTCGATGGCTATTTCTATGAGGTCACTAAGGAACGCCACTCGGTGAGAGCTGCGTCACGGTTAAGTTTGAATGTACTGCGTTTTGAGAGTGACCTTTGCGAGTTGAATAGATTGTGAAACGAGGCATGGATTGAGGCGAACTTCTGTAGACTGTGCATTCGTCTAAATCGAAGCATTGCCCTCTCTCGTCGTCGAAAGGGTAAGTGTGAATTCTCAACTCGGTGCTTCCAGACAAACGAACTCAAGTATCACTGTTGGACTGTCGATCCTTATCTATGAGATCATCAACGAACACCACTCAGTGAAAGCGGAAATCTCACATAAAGCATAACTGCAAGTTGGATGATCTCGGGGCTGGTTTTAAAATAGTGGAAGGATACAGAATTAGGCATACCAAACTGGCTAAGACCCGTATAAATGTTAGGCAAGGTGGTGTATTTTGACAGAGCCCCGGACCGATTTCAGGCAACTAATTTTTTCTGACTGAGTAAAACAAATGCATCCAGGAACTTAGCACAAGCCTGAATAAAAAGTCTCCTTCTGACTACTTTTACAAAAAGGACTGCTCGGAGTATCATCCTTCACCGTCTCAAACTTCAGATTTTGGATGCAATGCTCGTTCAACACCTTTGATACATGCAACCAAAGTTGCATTGACGGGCGTATTTATCCCAGCCTTAAGTCCAGCACGAACAACCGCACCGTTGATGAAATCAATTTCCGTTAATGTACGGCTTTCAAGGGCTTGGAGGACCGACGGTTTGAAGTCAAAAGGCAATCCGGCCGAAGCTTTAACCCATGCGTCTCTGGGGTGTTTTGTTTCCAATTTCACCCCGAGAGCGTTCGCCACTTTCATTGCCTCGCCAACCGCTTGAATCCCAGCCTCCTCCACTTCAGGCAGGTCGTATAAGTTTCCAAAATTCAGACCTGTGACCCCAGAAAGGGCACCTGCAGCAACGTTAATCAAGAGCTTGTCCCACATCGCTCCAAGGATGTTGTCTGTCACTAAGGTTGTTAAATTTGCTGCGTTGAATGTTTCGGCGACTTCCCAAATTCGTGATGTCATTCGCCCATCAAGCTCGCCAATTATCGTTTCTTTGTCCCCGACGCCAGCGACCACGCGCCCTGGAACGTTCATCATTCCACCAACATAGGTTTTTCCAGCGATCACCTTTGCCTTGCCGACGATATCTGCCAATATGTCTTCTTGGCCTAACCCATTTTGCAACGATAATACCATTGTATCCGCACGCAGAAGATTTTTTGACGCCCGCATTGCGTCTTCAGTGTTGAAGCTCTTGACCAGTACGATCAGCAGATCAACCGGCTGAAGATGTGCAGTACTATGTTCGGCTTGAACGCTTACCACGCTTTCAACGCCGTCTTTCTCAAGAACCAGACCATTGGTATTGACGGTTGACACGTAGTCCTCGTCAACATTGATCAAAACCACATCATTGCCTGCAGCCGCAAGCTGTCCTCCAAAAACGGAACCCATAGCGCCGGCTCCTAGCATCGCAATACGCATATTAACTCTCGATTATGACCGATTGAATTTTAACGCAAAGTGGTCCCAGCACAACGCAAAACCCCTGTTTTCTTGGGTTTTCATCGACTTATTGGCTGGAAAGTGACACCCGGGGGCGCAACCGTACTTTTCTAAAATATCATTTAATTATAGATAGTTATAAGACTCTGAAAATATGGAAATGGTCCTAAAAGCGGTCCCGAAAACGCATTGCAGCCAGCTTTCCGGACATTACAGCTACGCAACAAAAACGGGTAGATGAATTCATGAATCCACTTTTAAGCGAGATCAAGTCGATCCTATCCAGTCGCAGAAATCGCTTTTACAGCAATCGCTCCCACAGGCGACACAATGGCATTGCATCGCACAGACGGGTTCGAGACC
>Ga0255770_10005335_pt1 | contig 10594 bp, 7 predicted proteins | sample 071ome_22_FD_179968 | JGI IMG/M metagenome (GOLD analysis project Ga0255770, IMG submission 179968) | Coastal salt marsh microbial communities from the Groves Creek Marsh, Skidaway Island, Georgia - 071404AT metaG (version 2) | ecosystem: Environmental > Aquatic > Marine > Intertidal zone > Salt... | reverse complement strand
AATTCTGATTACTCCAACACCACACCACCTTGCGTAAGTTAGGGTAAATGTTAGGGTAAAGGTAAGTATATATCCGACTACCTCCTCGTAGTGTTGAGGCGGAACGACATGGTGGCCAAAAGAAACGACAGAGCAAACGAAGATGACTACGAATTCTATCGCGGGATGAGATTTGAATTTAGAGCGAATGGGGATGTGTTTTGGCGATCTCCAAAAGAGCAGAACATCTACATTCAGGTCAAGAAAGGCTTGGAGAAGATTGTGAAGAAACTATTGAAACTCCGCCCAAGTGGAGGTACATTTCGAATTACTGAGTCTCGTGAAGTACTGTTGAAGTTGCAAGAACCACGGAAAGCAGATGATGGTAACGAATACAACCAATGGTACGCCCGATTTATTTGCAATCTTGAAAACGATTTAGTGTTCGATTCAATTAGCGGTGGGATCGACAACAACCCTGTCGGGTTGAATGGCGGGGATCTTTGGACTGGTATATATGATGGCACAAGATTATCTTTCATAAGAGACACTAGGGGTATGAAAATCTGGTGGACCAGTTCCGAAGGCTCACTCAGCAGCTTACGTTATGCTGTAAAATCTCCTAAAATGCCAATTTCTATCGAGAGAGAACTCAGCTATTGGAAACCATTAGGAGGACGATTTTGTATTACCCCTGATGGACATGTCATTACTTTGATTGATCCTAAACAGCTAAACGAAAGACACAGGAAGCAACTTGATGAGATGACAGATGCTCAAAACCAACTCGTTGATATCAAGGAACAAAAAACCCGCATGTTTGCAGTTTACATCGGAAAATGGGAATTTGAGCAAGTATTTGAATTCAAAAAGCCCCGTGTGTTTGGCGAAAAGATTACTGAAACACGTCGAAAGGAACTTTTATCGATGCTTGGTGACTTTTCTTCCAATTCGAATACATCATCAAGCATGGTTCCGGAAGATGCCGAACCGCTCGTCCCATTGATTGACGACTTTGAGGTATTAGAAGAGAATGAACGACAATTTTGGGAGGAGGAATGACCATGCTATCTCAAGACAAGCCGAAGCCTGAATTGATCAAAGAACCAACGACGGTTCCAATCACGGATGGAGAGATGGTACAGGTAATGCCGGGAGATGTCTGGCCCGCACCTTATAGAGGATCCAAATACACAATTAGGTTGCGAAAACGCCAAGATGGGAGACATCAGCACCAGTTGCTGTGGACACGACAGGAAGCACTTTACAACAGAAGTTTGTTCCCCGGTCTCAAACCAGCACTAGTAGACATCAAAGGCAATAACTTTGGCGGCAGCATTCGAATTACGGCTTGGAGAGAGGTATTGTGCAAAAAGTATGACTCTTCCACAGATCGATGGATTCCACATTATGTTGGGAAGCTAAAAGGCATTATCGATTTCGCAGGATTTGACCTTGATCCAGAAACAGAAACCGGACAGTTTTGGCGTGGATTCCACTTCAAACATGGAGAAACATGGTCTGTTTGGGTGCGTTCCGGTAGCGAGAATTATCTGTACTGGAGTCGCAAGGGTACGTATTTCCGTTCATTGGATGAACATCCTGAATTAGTCGGGAAAATTAAGGACATAAGACCCAGAGGTGGAAGGTGTTACATCACTGAACATGGACATGTTTGGATGAATATGCCCAATGGAGAAGAAAGCATGAATTGGTCAACAAGATTGAGAAATCTGATTACAAAAGACACCAATGAATTTCAAGACCCAAAATGGGACGATTTAATTGAATCAATATCGGAACGATACACGGTAACTAAGACGAGGCCAATTTACGTTGGAAAGATTAGTGATTTTGACAATGGTATGCCTCCGAGAACATATTTCTCAGGCTCCGCATTCAAAAATGGAAGTAAAAATGAAGATGAGGATGATGAGGATGGTTTCGCGAGTAGAGGATACAAAAACATGAGGAGGGACTGAACATGAGACGATATCCCTCATTCTCCCCTGTCCCCATTCACAATTCAGATGAGAAAAAAAAGTCACAGTATTGGCAAATTCTGAATTGCGCTCGACCCGATGAAAATGGCGATCCACGAACAAGAGCTGAAATTCGAGCATCTTTTCAAGACCCAATCAATGGTCTATTCAAAGTTAGTGAGGAGGGTAATGTTGGGCATCGTATGGCCAACGACCTGCTCAGTATTACCATTGCATTGGGGCTATTAGATGGCAATGGTGTAGGTGACAGTCAAGTTATCTCTTGGACTACCCATACTGAGAGTTACATGTCAGATAAATTGAGTTTTTCAGAAGCTTTACTCAAAGGTCTTGAGCATCGGATGTGGGAGGTCGATTCCCACAGAGGCGACCAGATTCTCGTCGAACTTCTACTCGATATTCACAAGGTCATGGATCCGGAAAGCAACACGTTTCTTACACCGAACAAAATTCTTGAGCGTTTGGATAAATCAGGTTGGGATTCTTCTGGTTATGGCTCCGACGGGGGTGCTAAAGGTGCGAAACGGAACCTTAGGGAGGCTTTGAGGTTTGGAGCATTGATTCACTTGTTTAGTGTGGACCTGAATTCAAAGAATCCTAGATATGCCCGTTATTCAAGTAGGTCTTTGTCATTCGATGCTGAAGATGATGAAGATGATGATTCAAATTCAGGGAATTATCCAGTTCGAAATGCGTTGCGTCGAATATGTGTATATTGGCAAGGTTGGTGGGTACTAAGGAAGTTAGGCACCTCCCATCAAACATTCTCATCACCAGAGGGAGAATCTTTCCTGAATCGGTTATTTATTTATCACATTTTCAGAGAATGTGGAGGGCATGGCAATCAAAGGAAACACGCCATAAGACTCAGGAAGGCCTTCGATAAATTCACAACGGTGCTGAAAGATAATTACAAACATGACCAGCAACAAGCCACAAACAGCAAGCACATTGAGGATTCTGTGAATATCAAGCACTCTACATTATTGAATGTAGCAAAACATCACAATGCTATGCTAAAATCAGCAATTCAAACCAAATACGAATTGAATTCCGAAGCCATTCCAAAACACATCACAGTAGATGCCCTACAACGTGCATACTATGACTGTAAAGATCAAGTGGAGGTTTTGGCATTTTTTGAGAGAAATGCTGGGGCACGTTATGATGTCACCATCCTTTCGGATTTCGCCGAAAAACATGTAGGCAATCCCTGGTCATTTACTGGTGCCTTTGACCCATATGAATGGCAAATTGAAGCAACAACTCAATGGAATGAAAATGGTAATTCGGGGATTGTTGCAGCGGTCACTGGTTCGGGTAAGACCATCATGGCTATGCATGCTGTTTCGGATTATCTCGCCCAACACCCTGATGCGGTTGTAAGTGTAATTGTCCCAACAAAGGTATTGATGTATCAATGGGCGGAAACTTTTGCAGAAATTCTGGGACTTAACGAGGACACTATTGGCTTGCGTGGTGATGGTTTCAAGGACAGCTTCAACATTGGAAAAAGGGTGCTGGTTTCTATCATTGATTCGGCACGTCAGGGGGTTTTGGAAGCAGATGTCAATTCCTTACCTAATTCCGTCCCCCATTTGCTGATTGCAGACGAGTGTCATCGATATGGAGGTGAAGCAAACAGAACAGTATTCGATACGCCTCACGATGCAATTCTCGGGCTTTCAGCAACACCTCCTGCAGATGAGGAAGAAGTTGATGAAGATGATTTAACGAATGCACAAGTCGTTCTTGATCGAATTGGTGGAGTATTCTATAACCTACGATACAAGGAGGCATTAGAACAGGAATTGATTTCACCTTTTGAAGTGCAATATGTCACCATACCGTTGCAACCACACGAGGATATCCTCTACCGCGCTCATTCGAAACGGATCAGTAAGGCGATTCAGGAAATCCGAATGAAGTATGGACATGCGATGGAGCGATACAGCAATCGTTCAATAGATGAACAATTGAATGCATTGAGGCAGAGAATTCCGGATATCGACAGTGACAAAGATGTAAGTCGCTATCGTCAAGAAACTCAAAAGAGAAGGGATTTGGTTTGGGGAACTGCCAATCGTAAATTTGCCTATCTAAAAGTCGTTGAACAGCACCCTACAAGTCAAATGATGGTATTCCATGAAAGAATCTCACAGTTGGAAGATATAGTTGCGCCAGTCGACAGACGAATGACGGGTTCGAGGGAGCCAGCTGATCATGCGATTCAGGATCTGCTGGTTAATCCGAATTACACACCTGCGATGTATCATTCCAAGCAAACCCCGGGCTGGAACCCACTTTTCATGCAAGCCTTCCGTGAAGGAAAGAGCAGAGTAATGCTTAGTGTCAAGGCCCTTGCTGAGGGCGTGGATGTTCCCAAGGCGGATGTCGGAATAATCCGAGTATCCACTGGATCAGTTCGTCAGCGAATCCAGACTATCGGCCGTATGCTCAGACGTGGTGCAGCTGATAGGGCAGTGATTTACATCTTCCACGTTACAACATCTGATTGGGAGCCTACTGTCGATTGCAATATTTTGCGCAATGTCGATTGGGAAGAGCAACTCGGTGATGCTGAGATTACATGCACTCGTTACATGCCTCCAACCGCAGATGAGAATGGAGATGTACCCCATTTTGGCGAACTCGTATTTGTTGGCAAAGATGACTTGCCAATCCCTGAATCATGGGATGATCGTCGACCACCCGCAGAGGTTGATGTGTCAGAATTGAATCCCGGTGATGCTTACCCTGGTAGATACGATGGCAAAAGACTTGGTGTTGACACTCAATCAAGGCCATTTATCAAACACAGTACTTATGGTAGAATAATACTCGAGAATGCAGTGTTGGAAGCAGCAGCAATTGAACTAAGAAAAACAAAAACGGGTGGAGCTTTAATGGTAACTGCTCAAGGCCACTTGATAACACGTTTGAAAGATGGAACAACGATTTTCTTGGGTGAGTTCGACAGGGAAATTCTTGACAATGTAATCGACCAAGCGATTGAGATGCGGAAGAATCAACCAAAGAGAATCAGAAGAACTTTTGATGAGATGTTCGGTTAAGTGTGACATTGAAATAAGGTAAGGACACACCGTGCTGAATGTCAATGCGATTTTTGTGACATTCAGTTATGGGCTGCTCCAATGGTTCGAGGCCATGCTATGTTGACTTTCTCAGGGTCAAGGAGATCACAGAAGACCTTAGGAACGAGCAAGGGTGTGAGCCAAATCCCAAGAGATGCCTATCGGTTCACGTGCATGGCCAGTCGCCCAAGTTGTGATGAATTCATGGCATCTGCTTCATCGTTGCCTCAATAAGAATACTGAGGACAATTTTCCTTTGAACCCGATTTCTCGGTTTGAAATGCAACATATCGTCAAACTCAAGACGCAAGGGCCGTACCATGAGACATGCGGGAGAAGTCGCTAGCACTGATTTCGGTCATGTTGATGCTCAGCGTCTCATTATCGGGCTGCCTTGGAGAAGATGAAAAGCAGTCGGTTTCACCAGCAGAGACGAGCGAATCGTTTGGTTCATACAGTGTTGTTGCTCCTATCGATACCGGAATTAATGTGTACCATGAACGCTTTATGCTCAATGAAACCTATCCAGCGTGGTTGCTTGAAGGGCTCGGCGTCACGATGCAATGCAATTTGACATGGGAAGGCACATGGCAAGAGCGATACGATGCAGACAAAGCCACATGTTGGGATGTCATTACTTCCAACGATATTGTCTATTTCCCTGGAACTCGAATCATCGGAACAACCCCCGACGATGCAACCGACATCCCAATTCTTGACGACCCTTCGGATGGTCACGGTACCGCTGTGACTGGAGCCGTTCTCGATGCAAATCCGGATGCTGTGATTTTCTTCGTGGAGGGATTTTCCGATGCAGCCGTTCTTGCGGCAGCAAATCAACCACTCGTCGATATCATCACAACATCCTTTGGCCCGATTGGAAGTGTTCCTGTACCCGGCATTGAGGATGCGACAAAAGTCGCTGTCGTCGAACATCACAAGATTCACACAGGTGCCGCAGATAATACACCTTCACCCGCTGTTCAAGATTCGACAGCTGGCCCCCCATGGTCGATTGGAATTTCAGGCTATGCTGAAGAAGATGATGACCAAAAAGAAACGATGAGCGGTTCATATCCTGACATCGCAGCTGATTGGACTCAAGTCTTGCCGAACCACGATGACATCGATGGATACCACGAAACCTCAGGTACGTCCTTCGCTACACCGCGGACAGCAGGAATTCTGAGTTTGGTTATCACCATGCTTCGAAATGATGTAGATGATACATCTTCCGGGGCTGCGTTCGAATCGGGTCGAAATGGGTCGCTCGTTCTTGGAACGAACATGAGTATTGACAATGCCGCCATTCGAGATGCGTTGAACCTCTCTGCGTGGTATCCAAGTTTTACAACATGGGACCCTACATCAGGAACAACACCCGTATCGCCAGTTCTTCCGTGTACACAACTCGGTTGGGGTGTAGTCAACATGTCGAATGTTATGCCAATCTATGAGCACCTTTCAGGAATCACGACCATGCCTGAACGACCTGCCGATGTCGTTGCTTGTATGAATACAAATCAAAACATACGAGAAGCGTATTGGAATTGATGAACAAGCATCGTTTTTCGATGTAAAGAGCAACAGGTGGAGCACATGAATCGAAGCAATCCTTTCTCATTTCTTCAAAGGAGAAACGACAAGGTTGCAATCCCATTGTTGTGGATGGGTGTATCTCTCGTTCTCTACCGTAACAACTTGACGTCCATCGTGATGTTGTCGCTTGTCTTGCTCTTCTTTTTGATGCTCATCCGTAGTATTGCTCGAACGAACTTATTTCTCAAGCACGGCGAGAGCCCTCGCCAACCCTCTTTCAAACGGAAAATGAAAATATTCTCATTCATCTTTACTATTCTGATTTCAATCATCATCCTTCTAGCGTCCCTTGTCCTCAATTTTGTCGTCGATTTCGGTGGTGAAACACAACACTTCGATTCACCAAACTACGACGAAGGGACATTTCACAACTTGGAATCAACTTCACTCGGTCCTGGGGAAAATGCATCATTTTGGGGTACTTTAGGCGATTATATGGTGTCGGATGACCAACGTTCACCAAATGTGGCATTGCCATCAAAACCCTTCACACTCGAACCTCTTGAGCCCGGACAGGTAAGTGTCACATGGCTCGGGCATTCCACCATTTTCATTCGCTCAACGAACCTAACCATCCTCATGGACCCTGTGTTTGGGGATGGTGGTGCAGGGCCACTGTTTTTCGGACCCAAACCTTTCCCATATGAGCACACATACGCTATCGATCAATTGCCGAACATCGATTACGTCTTCATATCACACGACCATTATGACCATCTCGACATGGATACTGTCAGATTGCTCGATGAGTCATCGTATTTTGTGCCACTGGGTGTGAAATCACACCTTGTTGAATGGGGCCTTGAGCCAAATCAGATTCAGGAATTCGATTGGTACGATGAAACCAATATCTCTTCGGATATACAGGTTGCAATGACACCTTCGAGACATTTTAGCGGAAGAGGCCTATTCAATGGCGACACGACACTATGGGCTTCTTGGGTGTTGAAGATTCATAATACTTCGTTGTATTTTAGTGGTGATACTGGATACATGGAAGAATTCAAAACAATAGGAGAAAAATATGGGCCATTCGATTTGGCGTTCCTTGAATCTGGACAGTACAACGAAGCATGGAAAGAGATTCATATGATGCCAGATGAAGTTGTTCAGGCAGGCATAGATCTCAACGCCTCAGCAATTTTGCCGATTCATAATTCAAAATTTGAACTTGCACTTCACCACTGGGATGAACCTCTTGAACGAACTTCGACCTACGGTCTTGAACGAAATTTGACCGTCGCCACACCATTTATTGGTCAGAATCACATCGTTGGAGAGGAGGTTCCAACCGAGCATTGGTGGAAGAATGTATCGATTGGAGAACAACCATTTCTCAAAGAGAGTCCGCTTGTGGGTGTCTTGCTTGCTCCATTCAACCTTATCGCTCTTACATGGGTCATCCTTCCACGCCTTCAATCACCTTCTGGCATCGAAGAGGAATAACTTAGAAGATACTTCATCTCGAAACATTATGGCGGTATTAGGGCACTATGTTCTCTATGTTCGAGATATCAAATCGATGGTCGATTTTTACACAAAAGTCGTGGGGTTAGATGTTGCAGGGGATACCTTTGGTGGTCGAGCAGTTGCGTTAACTGGCGGGCGTACTCACCACGAATTACTCCTTATCGAGGTCGGTGAGGCCAGTGGCCCACTACAAGGACATCGACTTGGCTTGTATCATGTGGGTTGGTGCATTGGAGATGATGATGAGCAACTCCGAGAAGCCCTTCAGCGTTGTAAAGATGAACATGTTCACGTTGTGGGGATGTCAGACCATGGGATTTCACATTCCCTTTACATTCTTGACCCCGATGGTAATGAAATTGAGTTGTATGTGGATGTACCATCGTTTGACTGGAAAAACGATGAAAGTTGGTTGAGTCATCCAATTCGACCACTCCACCTTTGAAGTGGCTAGTTCATTGATTGGAGGAGTCATATTCAAAGACGGCCAATTCTTGCGAGTTTTATGGTCAATTCAATACCAATGCCTCCTACGCCAATCAACGAACCGGTGCTCGGTTATCTACCTGGGAGTCCAGAACGGTCTTCGCTGGAACACGAACTCGACCGTCAATCGAATGAAGTGCTTGAGATTCCATGCATCATCAACGGAGAAGAAGTGTGGACGAACAATATCGTTGAACAGGTCGTACCGCACAACCATAACCATGTTCTAGCACGAGTTCATCTTGCAGGGCCAGATGAAATCAAAGCGGCAATCGAATCAAACCTTGAAGCCCACAAAACGTGGTCGGTCATGTCATGGCAAAGTCGTGCGGCAATTTTTCTCAAAGCATCAGAATTACTCGCAGGCCCTCGACGAGCCGAAATCAATGCGTCAACGATGCTCAATCAATCGAAAACCTGCCATCAAGCAGAAATTGATTCGGCATGTGAACTCATCGATTTTTGGAGATTCAATTCTGATTATATGCGTCAAATCTACGAAGATTTGCAACCTCCTGTTTCGCCATCGAGCATGTGGAATTCAAGCGAAGTTCGACCGTTGGAAGGATTCGTCTTTTCCGTTACGCCATTCAATTTTTCCTCCATCGCTGCAAATCTTCCATCTTGTGTAGCAATGATGGGCAATGTGTCATTATGGAAACCAAGCCGAAATTCCTATGTCTCAAATTATCGTTTGATGCGATTGATGATGGATGCGGGTTTGCCTCCCGGCGTTATCAATTTCGTGCCGGGAAGGGCTTCAGAAGTCGGCGATATTTGTTTATCTCATCCAATGCTCGCTGGCATCCATTTTACCGGCTCAACTGCTGTATTCCGTAAAATGTGGCGAGATATCGCCAACAATCTTGAGAACCTTCGTTCCTATCCTCGAATCGTTGGAGAAACTGGTGGAAAAGACTTCATTGTTGCACATCCAGATTGTGACCGACAAGCATTGCTTGTCGCTTTGTTGCGAGGTGCATTTGAATTCCAAGGACAAAAATGCAGTGCAGCAAGTCGTGCATACATTCCACAATCGGTCTGGGACGGCATTAAAGATGCATATATTCGTGAAGTTGAGAGCATCAAACAAGGTGATGTGCGAGATTTCTCAAACTTCGTTTCTGCCGTCATTGATAGAAAGGCATTCGATTCCATCACTGGGTACATCGACAGAGCAAAGGCCGATGCAGGATGTCAAATTGTGACTGGAGGGACCTACGATGATTCCACAGGTTACTTCATACGACCAACGACCATTCTCTGTGAGGACCCTAAGTACGAGTCCATGAGCGAGGAAATCTTTGGTCCAGTCCTTTCGATTCACGTGTATCCTGACAATCAATTTGAGGACATATTGGCTACTTGCGACCAAACCTCAGAATATGCCTTGACAGGCTCAATTTTCGCTACCGATCGTCGCCACATAGAAACAGCTCTCAACGCTCTACGGTTTAGTGCTGGTAACTTCTACATCAACGACAAACCTACGGGTGCAGTCGTCGGGCAACAACCATTTGGCGGGGCACGAGGAAGTGGAACAAATGACAAAGCAGGTAGTCCACTCAATCTCCTTCGGTGGATTAGTCCCAGGTCCATCAAAGAAACATTTGCCCCACCCCACGATTGGCGATATGGCTTCCTCGATTGATGCTCAATCAAGCCAAGGTTCGACAAAATCTGGCGATGAATTCATGTGTTTTGGCTCCTACGCCTAAATCCCGCGATGATGATTGCTTACCGCAACGAACTTTCGTTGATTGACGGGCGAACTGAGCGGGACACAGGGTGATTCGATGATTCAGCCAAGCAACACCGTGGTTGGTTTGACGCCATTGCCGCATGACCATGTGGTTTGGCAGGAAGCAAAACCTTGGAAAATTGTCCGTTCAATGTTGGGCATTGTGTTTCTTTGTTTTCTCTTATCCAACGTAGCGATTCTCATCGCCGCGGGGTTCTTGG
>Ga0255770_10005330_pt1 | contig 10601 bp, 8 predicted proteins | sample 071ome_22_FD_179968 | JGI IMG/M metagenome (GOLD analysis project Ga0255770, IMG submission 179968) | Coastal salt marsh microbial communities from the Groves Creek Marsh, Skidaway Island, Georgia - 071404AT metaG (version 2) | ecosystem: Environmental > Aquatic > Marine > Intertidal zone > Salt... | reverse complement strand
GTGGGTCCTGAATGAACTCAAGCAATGACTGTTTGTTAACAATGGATGCTTCTGCAACGTAGAGAGATTGCTTCACACCCTTGGCTGTTGGTGGAGGGGGAGTGAACTTCACCCTGGACTTGATTAATGTAATATTCTTGAACGGCTCCTGACCGGGTCGAGGAGGTCCCAGATAGATTCCCCGGGAAATCAAAAACAGGGAATGGAATTTCCCCTTACGACTCACTTCCTGAAGATAGTAACGGAACTCAGCTTTGGAACCTTTTTCAAGAGCACCAAACTGCTCCCGTCCCTGAAAGCTCTTTTGAGGAGCATACCAGCGCTCTTCGTAACGATCCAGTGAGCGCAAGCGTTCGACTGCGTAGACGTAACCGCTGTGAGCCAGGTAGTAAGACCTTAAATCTTCATCGGCGAGATTTTCCAGTTTTCTTTGTGCCTTCAAAGTGGTTTGCATCAGTATCACGATGCTCAAAGCCAGAAAGATGGCCACAACCACGGCAGGTATTATGATTCCTCTTTGTTTACTCATCTTACTTAATCGCCAAACTATCCAGAGCTTCCACAAGCGGCTCAAACTCTCCATCTTTATTTTGTCTTTCATAAAAAGCGCTGAAGGTCACAAACTTGGGTCCCTGGTACTGAAACTGTACGTTTTGGATTCTGGTGTTCTTGCCGGGGCGACGTACCATAATCGACATTTTGGGATTAGAGTCCTTGTCCCTATATCTCTGGGTGAAATGTCCATTTGGGTCATAGAAAAACTGATGGACTACACCATCTTTTTTCTCGACGAGAAGGTAGCTGGAAACCTTTTGTGTCTCATTAGGTAAAAGAATCTTACGGGCGGTCTTCACATGTTGAGCGAGAAGGATCATTACTCTTCGGGCAGAGCCAAAGGCTACCGTTTGCTCCATGGTCGCTTTACTGTGACTTGCGGGTCGTCCAAAGAAGCTGAAAGCAATCGCCAGAAAGACTGCCATCAGAGCCACGACCATGATCATTTCAATTGTAGTAAAGCCTCGCTTCATAGTCGTGAGTGACCTCCTACTATGATGGAAAATTTCAAGTCACGGACCTTCTTGAGGAGTTCATTGGGATAGCGTACAGTCACCGTCAACTCCAATGCCTGTTCTTCATTTAACTCAAGTGCGGGTGCAGATTCCACCTTTAGCTGAAAGTCCTGTAGTTCACGATTCAAGAATGGGCGCAATTGATCGTGAATCAAAGATTTCTTCTCAAGATCACGAAAATAGGGGCTGATAGAGTCCTTTTTGCCTGCAACAGCTTGAAAGTCGTGGACCGGGATATCCTTCATCTTTGACCCATTGGAGCGTGCATAAATTGACTCGAGAACGTGGTGCATCACCAGGTGAGCCAGACTTTGATTGCTTGACTGTTCCTTGAGTTTGTTGGAGGAAGAAAACATCTGGTACAGAGGTACGATCGATGCCACCAGAATCAGTCCCCCAATGACCAGCTCGATCAGGCTTACGCCCTTTTGATTTCTGCCACTGCAAAGGCGTAGCATTTCCCTCCCTATGATCAGATTTGAAGATCAATAACAGCTTAACAGACTTCAAGACAGGAGTTTAATACTTTAGTTTCTGAACCCTTGCTCCGTGATCTGCAAAACTTTTTCTTTCGACTTTTCCATCTTTGGAAATGCTGGGAAAGGTGAATCTTGTCGGGTTGGAGATTGAGCGTACAGCAGCAGTATCTGCAGCTGCTGGTGAGACCTTGGCTGCTCTGGCTTTGGTGGCCATTGGTGGTGCAGCCGCGAGACCAGCTGAAGGGGAACTGCTGGATGTAAAGGCGGCAACATCCGCTGTGTCAGCTTCCGAGATCGATTCGAGTTCCAGTTGACTGGTGTTGCCGGCTGCAGAGTGTTCTACAGCTTCTTCCACCAGCATTACGGATTGACCAAGATAGGCCCCTGTATTTGCTTTTTCTACTTTCAGGGTGAGTGGGTTCTTCAGGGTCTGCTCCAGGTTCTGCAAGACCAGGCCATGTTCTGACTCCAGCAGATGAAATTCAGAGCCTTCCTCGCTCACCTTGATTTGAAAGCTTGTACCCAAGACTCCTGCCACTGCAACCGGTGTCTGTACAGCAAAGCGACTCCCTTTCTTTTCGATGAAACAATCCACCACACCTTGCATGATTTTAGCCATCACTTCAAACTGTTTGTCTTCCTGGGCCTTTTGAACGATCAGCGTTGTTTCAGGTTCCAGATAGACGTCACCGTGTCCATTGAAATGAAGGTGCAGAAAGCTCTCCTTGGCAACAACGATTTTGTCTAGTGGGAACAATGGTCTTTGATTGATGTCAGCAGCCTGGAGCCTGATGCGGTTCTTGGAGTCAGCCGGGTGATAGTAAATCTCTCCGGAAAAGTTACGAACAACTGCGATATTTGAGCTACTGCTGGCTGGGCCAAAACAGCCCTGCAGAAAGAGAATCCCGGTGAGTAATAAAGCAAATAGTGTGCGAGTAAGGTTCATGAAAACTCCAAAAACATCAAAAAAGGTTAAAAATACCCAATCTAAATCTGAACGCACTTGTAAAAAGTGTCAAGTCTTGTGTGCGAAAAAGCTTGCTTGAATCTTGATGTTGCAGGGCTTGTGTCCATCTATTGAACAAGCCCTGCAAGAGGTGGAAAAGTGCTATACTCGCCCTCGATTTGTTCCGTTGTGTGCGCACCACCAAATGGTTCAGGGAAGTGATTCTATTGCTTGAAGAATACTGAAAAGCAGGGAAGGTAAAGATGAGAAAACCATACAAAGACCTACAGGAGTTTGCCAGTGATTTAGAGCGAGCCGGCGAACTTGTTCGCATCAAAGAGGAAGTAGACCCGCATCTGGAAGCCAGTGAGATTTTCCTGAGGCATGCAAAGGCCGAAGACGGCGGGAAAGCCATCCTGTTTGAAAAAATGCGGGGCAGTTCAATTCCTGTCTTGATGAATGCTTTTGGCTCATACAAGCGACTGCAGATCGCTTTTCGAGACATTCCTTTTGAGAGCTTCCAACAAGAGATTAAGGAGTTGGCTGATTTGAATGTGCCTCAGGGATTGATGCCAATGGTCAAAAAAGCCTGGGATATGAAGAAGGTTTTGAGTTATCCACCATCAAGTTATCGGGGAAGCGCTCCATGTCAGGAGATTGTGCAGAAGGGCGAGGAAGTGGATCTATCCAATCTTCCGGTTCTGACGAGTTGGCCCGAAGATGGTGGTCCGTTCATCACTCTGCCCCTGGTTTTCACCAAATCTCTGGATGGGAAAATGCACAATATGGGTTTGTATAGAATGCAGGTGTATGATTGCAATACAACTGGAATGCACTGGCAGATTCACAAAGATGGGTCTCATTTTCATGGTCAGTATCGCAAGGCGGGCAAAAGAATGCCGGTGGCAGTAGCGATCGGTGCTGACCCTATCAGTGTTTATTGTGGGACTGCTCCTTTGCCACCAGGGCTTTTTGAATTGATCTTCGCCGGTTTTTTAAGATCCGAGTCCGTACCCATGGTTCAATGCAAAACAGTAGACTTGCGAGTTCCAGCCCACAGCGAGATTATTCTGGAGGGTTATGTAGAAGCAGATGAGCTAAGAGACGAAGGCCCGTTTGGAGATCATACGGGTTACTATACTCCGGTAGAGCCCTACCCTGTTTTTCACGTGACTGCTATTACCAGAAAGAAAAATCCGCTCTACCTGGCTACTGTAGTGGGGCGCTCACCCATGGAGGATTGCTATCTGGCTCACGCTACCGAGAGATTGTTTCTTCCATTGCTTCAGCAAATTGCCCCGGAAGTAGTGGATCAGCACCTGCCCTGGGACGGGAACTTTCACAATTGCCAGGTTTTTCAGATTGAGAAGGAATATCCCTATCAGGGAAGGCGCTTGATGAGTCATATCTGGGGATTCAGTCAGGCAAGCTTTTGCAAGTGTCTGATTACCGCTTCAACGGACGCTCCGATTCATGATGATGAGGCATTTTTGAATTATTTTCTCGATAATCTGGACGTCCGCAAGCACCTCTTCATAACAGAGGGAATTGTAGATGCCCTGGATCACAGTGCCTCTAACAAACTGTATGGAGGAAAAGTTGGCTTTGACATCAGTCATCCCATCGAAGGTGAACCGGGTTACGGTGAGAAAAGGGGAAGGGAAGAAATTCGTTTTCCTGAGTTCCTGGATAAGGAACTTGCCATGATGGATTCCACGATTACGGGGTGCATTAGTTTTGGTCAGAAGCTGAGAAATCCTGTATTGCTGATTCGTGTGAACAAGTCTTCCAATCAAGGAGTTGGGCAGCGAATCAGTGAGAAAATATTTGACCGGGTAAACCTCAAAGCCTTCAAACTCTTTGTTCTGGTTGATGAAAAGAACAAGGACTTGAGTGATGGGCACAAGATTATGTGGCGGATATTCAACAATACTGATGCAAAGAGAGATTTCTATGTGAAGGAAGATCGATTGCTTATTGATGCGACTTACAAGCTCAGGGGAGAAGGTTTTGACAGGGAGTGGCCACCTGATATGGAAATGGATGCAGGAATGATTAAGCAGGTTGATGAGCGCTTCAGCAAAGAGAAGTTGGGATTGTAGAGGTCGCAGTGGATAAGGTTCGCGTTTTATTTGTTTGTTTGGGTAATATCTGTCGCTCTCCAGCAGCCGAGGGTGTCTTTGAAGGTCTTGTGAAGCGTCGTGGTCTGGCTCACATTGAAATCGATTCGGCCGGGACCGGGGGATGGCATGTGGGGCAAAGAGCTGACCTTAGGATGAGACAAGCTGCTCAGGGTAGAGGCTATGATCTGCAAAGTCGCGCTCGACAACTCGGAGTTCAAGACTTTGAAGAGTTTGACTGGATTTTGCCGATGGACAACTCCAACTTCGAGAATGTGATGATGATGAAACCAGAAAATTGCAGGGCTCGTGTGATCCCGTTTAAAGATTTAGTGGGCAGTGAACAGATCAGTGGAGTACCTGACCCATATTATGGTGGTTCCCAAGGGTTTGAGCGGGTAATGGATCTGCTTGAGGAAGGTTGCGAAGCACTGATTCAGATGCTGAAAGTAGAGCATCAGGGAAGATAAGGGAGATTGCTATGAAGAAAGTTCTGCTAACAGGATGTAATACGGGGATTGGAATGGGTCTGGCTCTGGAGCTACTAAGTCAGGGCTACTACGTGATTGCCTGTTGTCGCAAAGGGGAGTACAAGAGTCTTTTGCAAACCAAGTTCAGCTCGGTCGCAAAGAAAGATCAGTACTCTATGTACAGCTTTGATCTTAGTGATGAATTTGAGAAGAATCTTGAGGAGATTGAAGAAGCGGAAGGTATTCCAGATGTGATCATCAATAATGCCGGTATCTATCCCAGAGATGGTCAGGGTGGACAAAGCAGCTACGAGCAGATTGTTCAGGGTCTGGAAGTGAACTTGAGAGCTCCCATGATTATTTGTGACTACTTCAAAGAGAAAATGCGTTCCAAGGAATGGGGACGAATTGTGAATGTCAGTTCCAAGATGGGTTCTATCGCTGACAATCGCAGTGGAGGTTCACTGGCCTACAGAACTACAAAAGTTGCTATCAACATGTACACCGTTAACTTGGCGCACGAAATGAACGATACTGAGGTTAAGGTGTTTTGTGTCCATCCGGGGTGGATTCAGACTCGCATGGGGGGTTCCCATGCTCCAGACAAGGTAGATGAAGCTGTAAAAAGACTTATGTTTACTTTGAGCCCGGAGGCACAGGAGTATCACGGTAAGTTTTTGGTTGGATCCGAAATCTTGCCCTGGTAGGTATCGACTAGGGAGAACGACATATGGTTGCGCAAGGAGTTCGGCACAGTAGCATTCTTTCCTTGAGGGAAGAACAAATACTGTTGAATAAGCTTGCACAGGCTCGTGCAGCACAGCTCAAAGACTTGGACAATGATACCTTGCTCGACGACTTCCTGCATTGCTTTGCAACGCAGCAGGAAATAGTGGCCTACCAAAATGGAAGTAACTCCATTCGCTGGGTTTATGGACAAGGCTTTTTGGTAGAACTGGACGAAAGCTTTTTTAAAGATCCTATAGAAATGTCTCTGGCGTACCGTGGGGTTCGTGCTCACTTTTTCGAGGCTTTTGTCAGTGAAGAAGACTCGAGTCTTCCTGTAGTGGAGCAATTTCAAGCGGTAATTCCACAAGTTGATAGTGTACTTGCCGAGATTCAAGAAGAAGAAATTGATTCCACACCTGAGCCCTCTGAAGAGGAGATTGAGAGCTTTATAGATTCCGAGGAACAAGAAGAGTCGATTGAGTCTGTCAGTGAGGAAACAGAAGTTGATGATACGGCAGAAGAGCTTGATTCAGTTGAGGAAGCGCTAGAACCGGAAGACACTCAAGAGCTGGAAGAAGAAGCTGTTGAGGGGCAGGAAGAATCAAGCGAACAGGAAGATTCTCAAACAGAAGACGTTGTAGTTGAGCAAGAGGCTTCACAAGAAGAGGATGATGGAGAAGAAGAGGATCTGCTTGGAAAAGTCGGGGATCTGGACGCCAATACTCTTAGTGGTGATGAGGAAGAAGTTCATGCAGACGAGTTTTCCAATCTTTCCCATCCCGATGATGCTCAGGAAGACGAAGAAGTCGTCGACGAGCCAGAGGAACCTGAGGAAGATCTTTTGGGTAAAGTCGGTGAACTGGATGCGAATACCCTCAGTGGTGAAGATGAAGAAGTTCACGCTGATGAATTTTCCAATCTAGCTCACCCAGATGATGTTCAGGAAGAGGAAGAAGCTTCTCAAGAGCCAGAAGAAGAAGATCTACTGGGTAAAGTAGGAGAGCTGGATGCAAACACCCTAAGCGGTGAAGATGAGGAAGTTCATGCGGATGAATTTTCGAATCTGGCACCTTCGGATGATGCAAGCGATGAACCCGAGGAAGAACCAGAAGATGACGGCGGAATGATGGATCAGGATGCCATTGCAGCGATGGTAGCTTCTGAGAACTCCAAGAAAGAAGAGCCAAAAGCGGCAGAGGAAGAGCCAGAAGATGATGGCGGGATGATGGACCAGGATGCCATTGCGGCGATGGTAGCTGCTGAAAGCGGCAAGAAAGAGAATCCACTCGAGACCAAATTGAAATCTTTGGAAGAAGAAATGGTAACGCTGGGTATGGACAAGGCCAAGATTGATGCTTTACTGGCTGCGGTGAGAAGCGGTAAGGCTCCAGTTGATATGGTTGAGCAAACCGTTGAAAAACTGAAGGCTCAGGAGTAACTTCTAGTTCACAAGCAATCTCTCGACTCGAAAGCCCTGAATGACTGTGCTTCTGTCTGGTGCCAGTCGAAAGCGTATTCCACCTGAAAATCGAAAATCCAAGCTGAGAACTACACCGGTAAAGTTCTCTGTAAGATTACTTTGGGACTTTTGAACATAGCTCAAAACAGGAATCTGGAGGATGTCCGGGCTGGAGAGTAAGGTGTCCCCCGAGTCCAATGAATTGGGTCTGTCAGTAATGATCGCAAAAGAACCATCTGGTAGTTTATAACTCGCATTGATCAAGGCTTGATCATCTATTTGCGCGCAGACTTTATAGGTCTTGGAGTTGGAACTCACCAGACAAGATCCCGATTGCTGTCCCTGGTGATACTCAATCCGAAAAGGGGCTGCTTCTACAGTGGCTGCCAGTGAAGCTGGATCACTAACTAACTTTAGTTCAATCAGAATGGTTCCCGTTGCTTGCCTTAGTGGACTGAAACTGCTTAGCGGAATCTCCAAGCTTGATGGAAAGCCATTGAATACGAATGTCGTGGTGCTCGTGTCCAAGGGAGTAAGAGAGGCAATATTGTTCTCAACAGAAGTAATTCTGGCAGATTGATTCCCTATATTGATATGAGGCAGGATCAAGAAATCGTTTCCGGCTTCACGAGAGCTTTCTACTCGTGGATTAAGACCAGCAGTGTTGTTCAAGCTGTTGAGTAAGGTGCCCACATTTTGAGATCCGGCATTGTTGAGGATTTGAGTATATAAATTGGACAGACCTTGATCTATCGGGGCAGATGGATTGGTAAGTAGATTCATGTATTGCTGATTTAAAGTAGTAGTAGGGCCTCCGAGTGCTTCATCCAATGCCTGAATGAGGATTCCATTGCCAAAACTCTGTGGTGTGGAAGAGCTTTGAGAGACGAGAAGAGGGGAATGGACTCCTTGGGTGCTAAGGGTTTCCAGGGCTCTCGAAAATGGACTGAAACTGGCTTGTTCTTCAACAGTAAACAAACTAGTGGCAAGGGTATGCAGGGATTGATTGACTGTTTTTCCTTCTTTGGCGGAAAGATCATGGGCCAGGTGACTTGTTAGTGTGGAGAAGTTCAATCGAGTTTGTATACTTTGAGATTGTGAAGAGTCGACCTCCAGGGGGGAGAAAAGGATTGTACTGCCGGTAGTCAGTTTGGCAATAAGGCGTGATTGTCCCTTAGGATAAAAGACTTCTCCACTCCAATCTCCCTGAGCATCCGTTCTGGATAGACCCAATTGCCTGAGCTCGCCTGAACTTGAAGTTCGAGTTTGAAACTTGATTCTTGCTGTGCTCATTGGAGCAGGGAGTTGGGCCAGAGAGAGAACTTGAACTGAATCCATGTCAGGCTTGTTACCTACGAAGTAGCTGAATCCCGGGGTGAGCTCCGTCAGATTTCTTATAGAGTTTTGTTGCAACAGTTGGGAGCGGATGTTTTGAAAAACTTGATTAGGATTGTGAAAATATCCGTACCAGACATTGTTGTGGAGCCCGAATACTGCAAAGGCTCTACTGGATAGTGCAGTTTGAGTCAGGCTTTGAAGAGACATTTGGGAATTTGCACGAAACCATCCGTAGCCTGTTTGACTTGAGACAGCAGGAGTAGAGTGAGTGGTGCTTAAAGTCAGGTCCAGGGAACCCTGTACTCCCAGGAACAGAGTGTCTCCATCCTGGATGGATGAGAGCAAGGGGTAGGATAGTACTGAAGATTGAGTGAGGTACTCTTCAAGGCTGGACCCGTCCGCTTTGATTTTGTAGATGGAGTGTATCTGGGGGTGATTACTCACGAGAGCACTTGGGGTGATGGATCCGTTCACTTGAGGACTGAGAAGAGAGAAGCCAGTGGAGAGAATCGCACTGCAGGAAAGTGAACAGGCAAACAAGAAGATTGTGAGTAGTAGTACAACAGTTTTCATTAGGGGCGGTATTTAATCATAGTCACTGATCAAGTTCCATATACTTTCTTGGTAAGAAGAGTCGTTGGAAAGTTCCTTGAGTATTCAATCCTAACAAACAATTTAGTTTATGCGCACTGAGCGCAGAGTTGGAACCAGCTCGCCGGAAAACAAAAAAGGAGTCACACCTGAGTGTGACTCCTCTTGCCATGTACGAACAACGATGGTTATTTTACTTAGTCAGCTCCATATTAGAGCGCTTGATGTGCTCAATAGTGGCATTGATTGCCCAGTCTGGAGTTTTCAGAATTCCCCACTCAATCTCTTCTTCAGGGATTGTGGAGAAAGCCAGTTCACCTTCACCAACTTCTTCATCGCTGGCAAAAGTGCTCATTGGCATGATTTCCTGAGTCAGTTGCTTAACAGCCTCAGTGAGAACTGTATCCTTACCTTTGATGAGGTCATCAATGTTCTGCATCACACGAGTGTCTACCTGAAGTGGTCGACCTTCGATCATAGTGCCATGAGGTGGGTAAGCTCTAGCATGGGGTACATACACTTGTAGTCCTGAGTTAGGCAGAACAAAGGGGATTGGAGAGCCTGAGCCCGCTCCGTTTGGAGTTCCAATCAGTTTGATTCGTCCGAAGTCCTTCAGAATAGTCATGCAGATGTCTGTAGTAGAGTAGCAGCCACCATTGGTCAAAACATAAACCGGCTTGGTGTATGGAGCAATCTTGTTCAGTCTGTCATTCAAGCTCAGATTGACGTAGAAAGCCTCAAACTCACCATTCTTGAAGTACTTCTGAAGTTCTTCCTGGCTCACTTCCATTCCAAAAGCTTTCTTCAAAACGAGTTGCATCATCTCCGGTTGAGTGAAGATTTGCTGTAGAGTTGGCTCATCGAGCTGAGGGAAAGCTGCTCTGAAGAAAACTTTGGAAAGCTTTCTTTCAAACCATGTGTCGTTAGGAGCTTTTGCACCGTCAGGAGTAGGAGCTGCTTCGCCTTTGTCCCCTTTGAACCAGTCTGCTACTTTGCTTATCCAGCCCTTTTTCTTTTTGTCTGTACTTTTTTGGATGAAGTAGTTTGAGAACAGTACACCCCAGGGCCCAACACCGCCACCATTGTCGCGCATATCCAAAACCAGACCATCTGTGTCTTTAATAGCACTAAAGACGTCTTCAAACTGCTCGATTGGATCCTCGGTTTTCATCCAGGAGTCGATCTTCACATAGCCAATATTTTGCTTTTCGAAGACTCGAACTTCAATGGGAAGTGGCCCATCGATTCTCTTTTGATCTGCTTCACTTAGCTGAACGCCTTGCTCATCGTCAATCCAGCCTTGATTGGTATTTTGTGGTCCAGTTGGATCTGCGCTGTTCCAGCGACTTTTTACAGTAATCAAGTTTCCATCTAAATCTCTAAACACGAGCTCTGCACG
>Ga0255770_10005323_pt1 | contig 10611 bp, 8 predicted proteins | sample 071ome_22_FD_179968 | JGI IMG/M metagenome (GOLD analysis project Ga0255770, IMG submission 179968) | Coastal salt marsh microbial communities from the Groves Creek Marsh, Skidaway Island, Georgia - 071404AT metaG (version 2) | ecosystem: Environmental > Aquatic > Marine > Intertidal zone > Salt... | reverse complement strand
ATTCGATAATTTTTAATTCATTATTTAACAACTCGTATTTTAAATACGCCTCTTTAAAGAAAATTCCTTTGCCTTTCAAAACGTCCAAAGCTCCTGTTAATGAAGCAATCGATAAAATATTTGTTAGAATTGGCATTTCTTTTAAATAAAAATTACTTATCTTAATTTCTGTTATGGAAAAATCCTTACTTAAAGTTTCTCTTTTAATATCAAGTGTTCCTTTTTCTAAACCTTTTAAAAATTCATAATTTGATAAAAATGGCTTTGCCTTATCGCTTTTAATAACCAACTCCCTATTACCCAATTTATTATTTTTAACTTCATGCGAAAAAGTGGTGAGGTCATCAAAATTAGCAAAAGAATTGAGTTTTGTGATCGTTCCTTTTTTAATTAAACTGGTATTCTTATAATTGATCAAAGAAGTGCCGGGTAAATAAATTCTTTTTAAATCTACTTTTAAAGATCCATCAATCATTGAGTTAAATTCAACATCTTTGTTTCTACCCCTTTGTTTTAAAATTTTTCTTAAATCTAATTTTTCACCTTTGATTAAATAATTTTTTTTATTCTTGGAAACATCAAGTTTGTTATTATCCCCTAAATTAATTTTAATATTATCAAAATCTTTTAAATTAAATTTTTCATCAAAATATAAGGACCGAACAAAAACACGATCATTTTTGGAAATAAAATTTAAATTTGCGATTTTAGCATTTTTATTATTTTTATAAAAATTAAAATTTAATTTTGAATTTACACCTTTATTTTTAGTGTAATTAAAAAGTGGCAAATCAATTTCAGAATTATTTAAATCTAAAGACGTTTCAATATTAAATTTTTTAAAATCTTTCAGATTCGTTTTAATAGAATAATTTAAATCGTCTTTGATTAAAAAATCAGTTTTTTTAAAAAAAGTTTCTTTTAAATTAATTTCACCATTTAAATGAATATCAAAAAGACTTTTGGAGTTTTTTCTATTAACAATAAATTTATTTTTTTTATTATTTAAAACAAAATCACCATTGGCAATCAATTGTCCTATTCGATTAAATTTGATTGAAGCATTAATTTTTTCAAAATTAAATTCTTGTTTATCACTGTATGTAAATTTTAAATTATTAGTATTTAAATCAAATTGTGTTTTATCTTTTTTGATTTTAAAATTATCATCAAATTGGATGTCTAAATTAGAATTAAGAGATAACTGACCGCCAATATTTTTTATTTTTTCTAAATTTAAATCTAAAAAACTAGTAGAAATTTTATTAAGATTTAAAGAGGGCTTGAGTTCTCCATTTATGTTAATATTTCCACTTAATTCTTTATCATCAATTGAATAACCAATGCTTTTTGATTTAATCCCAAAAGTTCCAAAAACTCCAATGACATCAGATAAAATAATTTTATTATTTTCAAAATTAATCGTGCTAGTTAAATCTTTAATAAAGGGAATGTCTTCATAAACGTCAATTGAGACATTTCTTAATTCTCCATTAAACTTTGTTGAAATTTTTTGTTTTTGAAATTGATCTATAATTAAATTACCTTTTGCAATACCTTCTAGGAATTTTGTTTGATCTAAAATAGGTACTTTTTTGATGAGTGAGGTTTTTTTTAAATCTAAAATTTTATTATCATCAAAATCAATTTCTATTTTTTGTAACAAGTATTTTTCTTCAAAAGAGGATTTTAAATCTGAAAAAATTGTAAAAGATTTTAAATTAATATTTTGTTTATCAACTAAAATTTCAGGTTTATTGATTTTAATCTTTAAACCTAATGAAAAAATATCTAATGAAATATTAGCTTTCTCAAAATTAGCTTTGGAATTTGGAATACGTTTTTCTATTTGTGTAATGATTTTGTTATTAAATTTATCTGTTGATATTCCATAAGATAGCAATACCAAAGTTACAAAGATTAGAAAAATTAAAGTGGATAAAATTTTAAAAAATAATTTCATTAATTTATTTTAATTAAAGCTGATTCTAAAAATTCACCAATCTCACCATTTAATACATCATCTGGACTTGTACTTTCAACATTTGTTCTATTGTCTTTGACAAGTTGATAAGGTTGTAAAACATAAGATCTAATCTGGTGACCCCAACCGATATCAGTTTTACTATCTTCTGCGGATTGTGCAGACTCTTCTCTTTTTTTTAATTCAAGTTCATACAATCTTGATTTTAACATTTTCATAGCGGTATCTTTATTTTTATGTTGCGATCTTTCGTTTTGACACTGAACAACAATTTTAGTTGGCAAATGTGTTATTCTCACGGCACTATCAGTCGTATTAACATGTTGCCCGCCTGCGCCACTTGAACGATAGGTATCAACTCTCAAATCTTTTTCTTTTATTTCAATTTCAATTTTATCATCAATAACGGGATAAACCCAAACACTTGCAAAACTTGTATGTCTTCTTTGATTTGAATCAAACGGAGATATACGTACCAATCGATGAACCCCGCTTTCATTTTTTAAATAACCAAAAGAATTCAATCCTCCAATTTTAATTGTAGAAGATTTAATGCCTGCTTCCTCCCCTTTGCTTTCACTAATTAACTCACATGAACGATCAGTTTTTTCTGACCACTTCAAATACATTTTTCTAATCATATCGGCCCAATCCTGACTTTCAGTACCTCCCGCTCCTGCGTGGACTTCTAGATAACAGTCAAATTTATCAGCATCGCCTGATAAATAACAATTTGCCTCAAGCGATTTAATATTTTTAGATAGTTGTTTTAAAGATTTTTTTAATTCAGAATAAAGTTCTTCATCAAATTCTTTTTCTAAAGATATGATAAATTCATTTAAATCATTATAAATTTGATCTTGGTTTTTAAAATCAGTTACAATTTTTTCAATTGAATTTTTTTCTTTTAAAACCTCTTGAGCTTTTTGGTTATCGTCCCAAAAATTCCCTTCGATTGATTTTGCCTCTAATATCTTTAATTTTTCTTCGAGTGAATTTTGGTCAAAGATACCCCCGAATATTTTTTAATGAATTATTTAATTTTGATAGCGTGTTTTTTTCTTCTAACATTAATATTCTCTTAAGATTTGATCAGAGTTATAACTATCTATATTTGTGTTTAATTTAAAGCTTTCATTAATAGAGTTTTTTTGATCTTTAAATAATTTTCTTCCAGTAATTGCGTTAATTTTTGCAAACTTAATAGTCTCTGGTGGTTTAAAAAAAGGTATAAAATTATTAGGCTTTAACTCTTTCATAATATCATAAAAAATAGGTAAGGCCGCTTTAGAACCGGTTTCTTTCTTTCCAAGAGTTGAAGGTTCATCAAACCCTATATAAACACCTACTAATAACTCTGGTGTAAATCCAATAAACCAAGCGTCTAGATTATCATTAGTTGTTCCTGTTTTTCCTGCAAGTTCTAATTTAAGATTCTTTAGTTTTTTTCCTGTTCCTCTTTCAACAACACCTTTTAGAATATTAACCATTTGATAAGAAACATCTTCATCAAAAACTCTTTCATATCTATCTTCTACTGAAGGTGGTTTTTCACTTTCAAACTGGTCACTACATCCTAGGCAAAATAGTTTTTGATTTTTATAAATTGTTTTTCCTTCTCGATCTTGAATTAAATCAATTAATGTCGGCTCTAATTTTTTCCCTCCATTAACAAAAGAACCATATGCAGAGGTAATTTGTAAAAGTGTAGTTTCACCAGAACCTAGAGAGGATGACAAAATATTTGCAGTATTTTTGTAGATATCAAGTTGTTTAGCTTTATTATTGATTTTTGTTAATCCAACGTCATTGGCTATTCTAACTGTCATTAAGTTGTTAGATTTTTCTATTCCATATCTAAAAAGCTGTTTTCCATAAAAACGACCTGAATAATTTTTAGGTTTCCATTTGTATTCATCTTTATTCTGATAAATAACAAAAGGAGCATCAAGAACGACTGAATTTGGTTTGTATTTATTTTCCAAAGCAGTTGCATAAACAAAAGGTTTGAACGCAGACCCAGGTTGTCTTTGTGCTTGAGTGGCTCTGTTAAATTGATTTAAATTAAAATCAAACCCACCTGATAGAGCCAATACTCTTCCGCTCCATGGATTCATTACAACTACTGCGCCGTTTGCTTTAGGAATTTGTTCTAATGACCATAAATTAGATTTTTTTAATTTTTTTACATAAATTACGTCACCAATATTAAAGACATCTTCTATATTTTTTGGAAAACCTTCATGTAAGTCTTGGGTAATTCTTTTTTTAGCCCACTTAACACTTTCAAATAAAATAAGACCTTTCTGACCAGTATCAGTTAAAATTTTAGCTTTGCCCTGTTCTACATTTTCTACTAAAGCTAAGTTAAAATCTTTTGATTTGTGTGTTTGTTTTTTTTTCAAATTATTAAATTTTTCTACAGAATAGTTTTTATAAAGCGGACCTGTCCATCCGTGTCTCTTAGAATATAAAATTAAATTTTTATTTAATGCTGAGCTTGCAACTTCTTGAACTTTTTTGTTTAACGAAGTTTTTACAAACAAACCTTGTCTGTATAGTTTTTGTTCTCCGTATTGATCTATTAAGTTTTTTCTTACCTCTTCTACAAAAAATGCAGGTGACGTATCAATGTCTAAATCTCTTTTTTTTAATTTAATATTATAATTTAATGATTGTTTTAACTCCTCTTCATTTATAAAACCGTTATCTTGCATACGTTTAAGAACCCAGTCCTTTCTACCTTTGACCGAATTAAAGTTTCTATAAGGATTGTATTTACTCGGCGCTTTTGGAAGAGATGCTAACAAAGCAGCTTCTGCGTTATTGATATCTTTAATTGATTTGTCAAAATAAGTCATGCTAGCTGATGCGATACCGTAAGATCTTTCTCCTAAATAAATTTCATTGAGGTATAGTTCTAATATTCTTTTTTTTGACAAAACTTTTTCAATTCTAAAAGCTAAAATTGCCTCTTTTACTTTTCTTGCAAGAGAAACATCTGAAGTTAGTAGAAAATTTTTTGCAACTTGCTGGGTAATAGTAGATGCTCCTTCTAATCTTTTTCCAGAAATTATATTTTGAATATTTTTTACTACTGCTCTTGTAATGCCTATTGCATCAATTCCTGGATGTTCATAAAAATTTTTATCTTCTGCTGATAAAAATGCACTAATAACTCTTCTAGGAATCTGATCGATTTCAACAAAAGACCTTTTTTCCCTAGAAAAATCTGCGATGACGTCTCCTTCAATATCATAAACTTTGGTTGATACTGGGGGTTTGTATGTTTTTAAAAAACCAAAATCTGGAAGATCGTTTGAAAAATACCAAAATAGGGAAAAGATTAAAAAAAGACCCAAAAATGAAAAAATTAAAAATAGAGCTATAATTTTATTTAAGTAATTACCCATATATTCTCTTTTAATATAATCTAAATGATATAAATAAGGCAATTATTACTATGAACAAAAATTTTTTCAAAACAACAATGCAAACAAATTTAAAATTTAAGAGAGATTTATTATGGACAAAAAAATTCTTATTGACGCTTCTCAATCGAAGCAAACTAGGGTTGCTATCACAAATAATGGAAATGTTGATGGTTACGAATTTGAAAACATCAACAAAAAGCAACTAAAAGGAAATATTTACTTAGGAAAAGTAAGTAGGATAGAACCTTCTTTACAGGCGGCCTTTGTTGATTTTGGCAATGAGCGTCATGGATTTTTAGCCTTTAACGATATTCAATCTGAATATTATCAGTTACCACAATCTGATAAGGATGAACTGCGAAAAGAAGAAGAAGAAATTAGAGAAGAATTAAACAAAGCAACTGAGAATATTGAAGAAGGTCATAATGAAGATCAAGAAGTATCCGTCGAAGAAGGCGAGCAAATAGAAGACAACACTAACCCTAACGAAGATATTCCAGAAGATCAAAAAAATTCTGAAGAAGAAAATAATGAAGGTGGTGATGTTCTAAATGAAAATCAATTAGATAAAAAAATTGAAAAAATTAGAAGCAAAAGAAAAAAAAGATATAGAATTCAAGAGGTCATCAAGCCTGGGCAAATAATTTTAATTCAGATTGTTAAGGAAGAAAGAGGAAAAAAAGGTGCTGCCCTTACAACATATATCTCGCTTGCTGGTAAATACATTGTGCTGATGCCAAATACTGCAAAAGGAGGCGGTATATCTAGAAAGATTTTTAACTCTCAAGACAGAAGACATATAAGAGAAATTATTAATTCACTTGAAATTCCACAATCAATGGGATTAATTGTGAGAACTGCTGGTGCAAAAAAAACTCAAAACGATATTAAAAATGATTTGGAAGTTTTAATTGGTATTTGGGATAAAATTAAAAACAAAACTTTAAACTCAAATGCGCCAAGTTTAATTCATGAAGAAGGTGACTTAATCTATAGGTCAATAAGAGATTTTTTAACTTATGACACTGAAGAAATAATTATTGATGGTGATGATGCATATGAAAAAGCAAAAAATTATGCAGAAATCATTGCTAAAGACTCTTTACAAAAAATAAAAAAACATAAAAATAAAATTCCACTTTTTCATTCAACGGGAATAGAAAAATACTTAAATAAAATTTATGATTCTAGAGTTACACTAAAATCTGGTGGATACTTAATTATCAGCCCTACTGAAGCTCTGGTATCTATAGATGTAAACTCAGGGAAAGCTACTAAAGAAAGAAATATAGAAAAAACGGCACTTGCCACAAATATTGAAGCGGCTGAGGAAGTAGCTAGGCAAGCAAAACTTAGAGACCTGGCTGGACTAATCGTTATTGATTTTATTGATATGGAAAACTATTCCAACAGAAGGTTAGTTGAGAGAAAAATGAAAGAGTCTTTAAGATCAGATAAAGCAAGAACTCAGGTAGGAAGAATTAGTAATTTTGGATTACTTGAAATGACAAGGCAAAGATTAAGAGAGAGTTATATCAAGTGGGAGACGGTGCTATCAAAGGAGTCTTTTTGTGAAAAAATACTTAGAAAAGTAGAAGAAAAAATATTTGATATTCCAAAAGTAAAGAAAGTAGAAGTTGAGTTATCTCCAAAAACAATTCTTTATATGAAAGAGAATATGAGTGAAGAAATCGATTTTTTTGAAAATAAATTTAAATTCAAAACGACTTTTACAATTAATGAAAATTTACTTTCAAGAGAATTTAAAGTTAATTTCTTAGATAATAAAAAAAAGCTATTAGAAGAATATTCAGAAATATCTATTAAAATAGAAGAACCTGAAGATCAAAATATAAAGAAAAATAAAAAACATAAAAATAAAAAGAGCTATAGAAATAAATATAAGAAAAAAGCCAACGTCAAAAAATAAAATAATTTGCTATTTGATTTTTCTTTTGTGAGTAGTAGAGTTTTTAGCGGCAAAAGATTTTTCCATTATTCCCGATAAATAAGATTTCCTTCCAGCCTCCACTGCTAATTTCATGGCCTCGGCCATTAAAATTGGTTTTGTTGCTTTTGCAATTGCTGAATTCACAAGGACTCCATCACAGCCTAATTCCATTGCAATACCAGCGTCAGATGCACAACCAATTCCTGCATCAACAATAACAGGAATTTTAGAGCGCTTTTTTATAAGTTTAATATTATTTTTATTTGGAATGCCGTAACCAGAACCGATTAGAGAACCAAGAGGCATAACAGCAACCACTCCTATTTCTTCAAGTTGTTTACATGCGATTGGATCATCCGAACAATAAACCATCACATCAAATTTTTCTTTTATAAGAATTTCAGCACACTTTAATGTTTCCTTCATATTTGGATACAAAGTTTCTTGATCTCCTAAAACTTCTAGCTTAACCAAATTCCATCCGCCGCTATCTCTTGCTAGACGTAAAACCCTTAGTGCATCTTCAGAACTAAAACACCCCGCGGTATTAGGAAGGTATCTGATTTTTTTTGGGTTTATATAATCCATTAGTAGTGGTTCTTTTTTATTTGTCACATTCACCCTTCTCACTGCCACCGTAACCATATCAGCACCAGAAGCCTTTACAGCTTTTGCTGTTTCTGTAAAATTTTTATATTTACCCGTCCCGACAATTAAACGAGATTTAAATTTATATTTTCCTACTTTAAATATATCTTTCATTAACCGCCGCCTATAAACGTAACTACTTCAACTTTATCGTTATTTTTAAATTTAAAATATCTATATTTTTCTTTTGGTATAACAACTTTATTTACTTCAATGGCTACTTTTGAAGATTTAACATCAATTTTCTTTAAAAGCATGGTGATTGTATCTTTTTCTTTAATAGAAAATTTTTTGCCATTTAAAACGATATACATTATTAAGTCTTAATATTTTTCAAATAACAAAATGTCAAAAAAAATAGAAATTATAAACGGACCAAATATAAATCTTTTGGGAAAAAGAGAGCCTGAAATTTATGGTAGCGTAACCTTAGAGGAGATAAACAAACAAATTAAAGATTATGCAAAAAATCTTGATTTAGAGGTATCTTTTTTTCAATCAAACATTGAGGGTGAAATTGTAAACAAGATTCAAGAGTGTGATAATACAGATGGATTAATTATAAATGCTGCTGCTTTTACTCATACTTCAGTTGCCATCCATGATGCGTTAAAAAGTTTAAATATTCCTAAAATAGAAGTTCATATTTCAAATATTTATAGACGTGAAGAATTCAGGCATAAATCTTTGATAAGCAATGTTGTTAGCGGAATAATTTGCGGACTAGGAATTAATAGCTATAAATTAGCATTACAAGGTATAAAAAATATTATTGATGGAAATTAAAAAAGATAAAATAAAAGAATTGGTTAAAATTCTTGATGAACTGAATTTAACTGAACTCAGTTATTCAGATGGAAAAGAAAGTATTAAAGTCGGTAAAGGATCCAAAGCAATTGCAACTACTGCTTCTACTAACAATTCAGTATCTGCTACAACAAAGTCATCTGGAAAATTTAATGGCGTTAAAAGTCCAATGGTTGGAACGGCATATCTTGCACCTGAACCTGGGGCAAAACCCTTTGTTACTGTGGGTGACAAAGTGAAAAAAGGAGATACAGTTTTAATTATTGAGGCGATGAAAACAATGAACCATATACCATCAACGCAAGACGGAACTGTTGAAGAAATTTGCGTTACTGATGGAGAGTCTGTAGAGTTTGATCAAGAATTAATCAAAATTAAATGATTAAAAAAATACTCATCGCAAATCGTGGTGAAATAGCTGTAAGAGTCATAAGGGCCTGCAAAGAACTTGGTATTAAAAGTGTAGCTGTACATTCATCAGCTGATAAAGATGCTATGCATGTTCAACTTGCTGACGAAAGTGTTTGTATAGGTCCTCCACGAGCAAGTGATAGTTATCTTAGTATCCCCAACCTGTTATCTGCTTATGAACTAACTGGTTCAGACTCTATACATCCTGGATATGGCTTTTTGTCTGAAAATTATGAATTTGCAAAAATTTTAGAAGATCACAAAATTAATTTTATTGGGCCCTCTTCTAATTTAATAAAAAAGATGGGCGATAAAATTGAAGCAAAAAAAATCGCAAAAGAACTAGGTCTTCCTACCATAAAGGGATCGGATAAAGGTGTAACTGATATTAATGAGGCTAAAAAAATTGCAGAAGAAATTGGTTACCCCGTCTTAATTAAAGCTGCTGGTGGCGGTGGTGGAAAAGGAATGAAGATTGTATTTGAAAGTAAAGATTTAGAAAAAAATGTAATTGATGCGAAAAGTGAAGCTAAGAAATTTTTTAACAATGATGAGGTTTTTATTGAAAAATTCTTTCAAAATCCAAGACATATTGAAGTTCAAATTTTATCTGATGGAAAAAAAGTTGTTCACCTCGGTGAAAGAGATTGTACTGTTCAGAGAAGATACCAAAAACTTGTTGAAGAAAGCCCAAGTCCAGTTTTAACTGATCAAGAAAGAAAAAAGCTTCTTGAAAACTCTGTAAATAGCATTTCAAAACTTGGATATAAAGGTGCAGGAACATTGGAGTTTATTTATGAGAATGGAGAATTTTTCTTTTTAGAAATGAATACAAGGCTTCAAGTTGAGCATCCTGTATCAGAGGCGGTTACCGGGGTAGATTTGGTCAAAAGACAAATTGAAATTGCATCAACTAATAATCTTGAACTTGATCAGTCAAATATTGTTTTTAATGGTCATGCTATAGAATGTAGAATTAATGCAGAAAATTATAAAAAAGATTTTCAGCCTAGCGCTGGTAAAATTACATCCTGTCATATTCCATCTGGGCCTGGAACAAGAGTAGATTCAGCAATCTATCAAGGTTACGTGGTGCAACCATTTTATGATAGTATGATCGCTAAATTGATTTCTCACGGCAGAGATAGAGACTCTGCTATTGCCAGATCTCTTCGAGCTTTAGATGAATTTGTTATTTCTGGAATAGATACGACTATTGATTTACAGCAAGAAATATTAAAGCATAAGGATTTTTTAACTTTTAATTACGATGTTAATTGGTTAGCAAAATCCGATATTTTAAATAAAAATTAATTACAACTTTTTAAAGAAATATCATAATTTGGATGTTCAATTTCATTGATTGATGAATTTGA
>Ga0255770_10005303_pt1 | contig 10636 bp, 6 predicted proteins | sample 071ome_22_FD_179968 | JGI IMG/M metagenome (GOLD analysis project Ga0255770, IMG submission 179968) | Coastal salt marsh microbial communities from the Groves Creek Marsh, Skidaway Island, Georgia - 071404AT metaG (version 2) | ecosystem: Environmental > Aquatic > Marine > Intertidal zone > Salt... | reverse complement strand
TATCCCACAGTCCGGACTGCTGACTCTGCCAGCGCTGACGCAGTCGCCCCTCATGAGCGAGCAAATGGGTGAGCACATATTCAGACATCTGCTGGCCGAATATCCCTTTCACGCCAGTGAGCACATAGTCTCTGTAAGCATGCTGAATGAGCGGGGTCACACCGGCCCAGGTTGATTGCACCCACCGCACGGGCGGGGCAGTGTCCATGAGCTGCGCCAGAAAGTCGGGTCTGCCCAGAACAACCTCTTCTCCCTGATACACCTGCTGCACCAGCTCTTTGCGGCTCGCGGCGTTGATGTCAGCCGACACTCCGAGCTCACTGCTGATGATCGACCTGAACCGGTCGGCATTAAGCGCTGCGATAAAAATTGAAGGCAGGGGCATAATGAGGCCAGGCAGCTCTCCGGGAGGCGGCTACTGGCCCGACGCCAGATGCTCCATGGTCAATCCGACTGCCCCGCCGGCGGAAAATCCGCGCCAGTAGGTGTGGTCCTCAGTTTCCTGACCATTTCTGACCGAATAGACAGCCTCGGCACCGTCTGGCACGAGGTCAAAATAGTCGAGCTTGTTTGTGTCGCCCTTGAGGTGGTAATCGAAATAGGCAGTCACGAAATGATCCATGATGTTATTCATCCGGACATTGTCCCAAACCGGATCCGTATAGTGCCCTGACCCGATCTGACCTTCACTGGACTGCACCTCAACGGGAACAGGAATGGGAGCCGCCGCATTGTGCCCGGCATTTTTGAATGTCAGAAGGTAGCGGTCGCTGTTAACCGCCCCTTCGAAAATGGCCCGAGTCCCGTTGGCATATCCGGATACCGTATCCGCGCTACCGGCTATGTAAAAAGTCGGCACCGTAATACCTGCCAGGCCTTCCGGTCGCCACAGACCGTTGTTCATACCCCAGGGACCAACTGCCACCCCTGCCTTGATGCGTGGATCGAGATTGTTCCTGAATTCCGGATTGCTTTCGGCATGCTCTGCAAGCAAGCCGTTTGGCGGGGCTAGAAAGGAATCGACCATCTCAGGGTTATAGGCCCCGCCCAGATTGTTCACCAAACCATAGCCACCCATGGAATAACCCACAATCCCGGTGTTGTCGGCATCAATCATTCCGGACATCGGCCCATCACTACCCGCAAGCCCGGCCAGAGTGGCTAACACGAAGCGCTGGTCGAGCGGCCGGTTATACAGGGTTGAAGGAAAATGCTGTTCGCTTTCGTAGGTACTGTCAGTGTGATCAATGGAGGCAACAACATAGCCTTTGCTGGCCAGACTCTCAGCCGTATGGCTCATCAAAAACCGATTGCCCGGATGGCCATGAGAGATAATAACCAGGGGATAGGGCCCATTGCTGCGGTCAGGCTCTGCGCCGCGAACTGCCCTGCCCTGTAACTGCGCGACAATTTCCGGATTGCGAGTGATGGCTTCGTAGGTCACGCCGGGCGTCTGACCGTTCAGATCGGCGGGATACCACAATTCAACCGTCAGCGAGCGATCGTAGATAACGTTGTCGCTGCCACGCTGCGTATCCACGACATCGACCCTGTCGCGGGCAATCATTTCCAGCGTATTAACACCAATGTCGTACGGTCCGAAGTGCGCCAGTTCAGGCGCATCTCCGCGCACGAGATCGATCCGGTTGGACTGAGCGACCACTGCCGCGGAAAAAATGACGCCAACAACGCCGAGTAACACCCTGTTCATACCTGCCTCACAAGTTCATCTGATCAGGCCCGACTCCCCCAGCGGGAGTCGGGAATCGCTAGCCTAGTTGAACTGGTGTTGATATGCCAGAGCACGCTCTTCTTTGCTGTCGGTATGGCCCTTGAAGTCATGCAGGATCAGATAGAGGCACGGCACCAGAAACAGGGTAATTGCAGTCGCGAACAGAACGCCATAGGCCAGAGAAATAGCCATTGGTATGATGAAAAAAGTGGCGGGGTTCGCAGTCGCCATCAACGGAACCAGTCCGATGAAGGTTGTGATTGAAGTCAGAATGATCGGTCTGAATCGCATGGCGCCTGCCTTTGAAACCGCCTCCACCATACCGACGCCCTCATCACGCAACCGATTCACAGTGACCACCAGCACCAGGCTGGCGTTTACCACAACTCCGCTGAGCGCAATGATGCCCAAGATAGAGAAAAAGACCAGATCAGCCCCCATAATAAAATGGCCGAAAATCGCCCCGATCGCGCCGAATGGGATTACGCTCATGATCACCAGCGGCTGCAGATAGGATTTGAGCGGAATGGCAAGCAGGGCAAAGATGATTAGCATCGCCATCGGAAACAGGGTTAACAGCTCCCCCAAAGACTCTGACGCCCGCTCTCCTTCTCCGCCGATCACCATGTCGACGTCCAGTTCACGGGCCCATTGTGCACGATATTTCGAGATGATTTCCCGTCGTATCTCTTCGGGCTTGATCACCGCGCGATCAACATCTCCGCGCACCGTAATGATCCGGCGACCATCTTGTCGATTGATGCTGGAGTAGCTGTTGCCCAGAGAATAGTCCGCCACACTCAGGAAAGGCACTTCGGCTCCGGAAGGGGTGCGTATCAGCAACTCTTCCAGATTTCCAAGCGACCGGCGCTCCGGTTCCGGATACCGGACCATCACACGGATATCATCGCTGCCTCGCTGGATGCGCTGAGACTCCGCCCCGTAAAAAGCCTGCCGCACCTGTGTTGCCACATCGTTCAGAGTCAGGCCAAGCGTCTTACCGCGATCGAGAATTTGAATCTGAACTTCTTGTTTGCCGGCTCTGAATGAATCTGACACGTCGAAAACACCCGGATAGCGCATGAGCTCCTCACGCAATTGCGTTGAGGCTATCTTCAGATTGTCTTCATTACGGCCTTCAAGGCGAAAATTAATGGCCTCACCGGCTGAGAACGCATCAGACTGGAAGTTGAGCTCTATCGCGTCCGCAATGGTGCCGACCTTTTCTCGCCAGCGATCGCGAATCTCAGCAGAGCTGATTTGGCCACGCTCGTAAAATGGCGCCAGGTACATTACTACTTCCGCAACCTCACTGCTGCCGGCACTTCGCTGCCCGCCTCCGGGACCACCTTTCGGCGCAGTACCGCCGATTATGGTCAGCACACTATCGACAATGCTTTCAGTTTCTGCCGGAGCCACACCCGCCGCTTTGAGCCCAACGAGCTCTTCATCCAGCTCAGCTCTCAGTTCCAGTGCTTTTTCCTCGATCAGATCTGCGGCCTGTTCAGTGAGATAGGCCGGTACTCCCGCAGGCATCCGGACCTGACCATAAACAGTGTCCCCCTCAATGGAGGGCATGAACTGAAAAATAACCCGGCCGCTTATCACCAACGCCAGCACCACCATGATGACGCCCGTAGCCAGAGCCCAGGCCGCATATCGATACTTAAGCACCTTGCGCAAAGCACGCCGATAGCTGTGCTCGGCAAAGTTTTCCATACCATCTGCGATGCGTGTCTGGAAATTTTGCCAGGCGATAACGGCCCGGCTGCCGTCACCGAAATAACCCTCTGTTCTGCGATGGGCGATATGACCCGGCAGAATCAGCTGCGATTCCAGCAGCGATGCAATAAGGCAAAACACCACTGTACCGCCGATCACCTGAGAGAAGGCGGCGAAGCCTCCCGACTGCATCAGCAGTGGCAAAAACGCCGCAATCGTGGTCAGAACACCGAAGATTACCGGTACAGACACTTCGATCGTGCCCTCGATGGCGGCATCTTCCTTGCTGAGTCCCTTTTGCTCAGCCGCGTGGATTCTTTCTCCCACGACAATTGCATCATCCACCACAATTCCAAGGACCAGAATAAAACCCATAACAGTCAGAGAACTGATTGTCAGACCGATAGCGGGGAACACAATCAGCGCCCCGAGGATCGCAATCGGAATACCGGCCGCAACCCAGACGGCGATCTTGAATCTGAGAAACAACGCAAGAATAACCAGCACCAGTAACAACCCGGTGTAGGCATTCTGTGCGACTGTAGCGATTCTGGTCTGTGTGCTGACTGACAAATCCGTCACGATCTCGAGCGTCATCCCTTCAGGGAGATCCAGCTCCGACGAGGCCATAAATGCTTTCACCTGGCGAGCCGAGGTCACGATGTCCTCATTCCCCACTCGCATGACGTCGATGATGGCCGAATTCGTGCCATCAAGCCGGGCATCAAGATAACCCTCGGCAAAGTCATCGCGCACCGTGGCAATTTCGCCAAGCCGGAGTTGCGAGCCGTCAGGGTAGGAGGCCACGACGATATCCTCATATTCGGAACCCTGGTACACCTGCCCCTTGGTACGGAGCAGTATTTCACCCGATTCGGTGCGAATCGTCCCTCCGGGCAAGTCAAGAGAGGCCCGGGAGATCGCCCGGGAAATCTGATCCAAGGTGAGACCATACTGCCGCAGAGTAAATTCAGAGACTTCTATTGAGATCTCGAGCGGGCGAATGTATTCGATATTCACCTGAGACACTTCCGGAAGATCCAGCAGATCATCCCGGATTTCTTCAGCAACGTTTTTCAGATTCAGATCGTTAGTATCGGATGAGAGGGCCATCGTCATGACATTGCCCGTGCTGCTGAATGCCCGATAGATCGGCTTTTCCGTTTCGGTGGGGAAGGTCGTGATGGCATCGACGTTACCCTTAACGTCGTTCAACACGCGATTGAGATCAGCACCATTCGCCAACTGAAGCGTGGCATCACAGCCGCCTTCCCGTGCTGTGGAGGTCAGCGTGTCAATGTTCTCAATCCCCTCAAGGGATTCCTCCAGGCGCAGACACACCCCGGTCTCGGATTCCTCCGGGGTTGCACCCAGATAGGGAATACTGACCTGTATGATGCCAAAATCGATATCAGGGAATTCCTCCTGATTCAGATTTGAATAGGCAATAAACCCTCCCACCAGGAAAATCCACATGAGCAGATTACTGGCGACAGGATTTTTCACGAACCAAGTAATGGGAGTTCTCACTGCTGTCCTCTCACTCTGAAGTTATCCGACCCGAAAGCCTGTACCATGACGCGGCAGAGCCCAGGGCTAGATGGCCTGAACAACCGGCTGCACAGCCATACCGTCCACCACTGCCTGTATCGGAGAGATGCAAATTCGCTCGCCCGGCAGAATGCCGCTGCTGATCAGAACCTGCTGCTCTTCCAGTCTGAAGATCTCGACCTCGCGGTAATACATCTTGTTTTCCGCATCAACGATCAGGACCTGATTGTTGTTGCGAATGACACTGCGCGGCAGGGAGATAATGTTCTCAACCGTCCGGCCCTGAATATTAGCTTCCACGTAGAGGCCGATCGGCAGTGGAATACTCCGGAACCCGTCCACACCTGTCTCGCTATCGGTGCTCGGCTGCGACACCCTGATGATGGTCTGAACCGTGTTGCTGTTGGGGTCGATAGAGGCTTCAATTCGAACGAGCTTGCCCGGCCAGTTGTATTTCTGACCGCCGTACAGTCCGGTCAGCAGAACATCAGGCGCGCGCTCCGGGGGTATCTCTCCTCTTTGGCCTAAAGGCACGTTCAGAAACCCCAGCTGGCGAATAGCCAGCGGAACGCGAACTTCCACCTCGTCGGCACCATATAACAGAGCGACCGCCTGAGCCCGGTTGACGTACTGACCAAGCTCTACGTCTCTGGACTGGATGACCGCATTGAAGGGCGCTCTGATTTCAGTGCGATCGAGATCCAACTGCGCCTGCTCATAGCTTGCCTGTGCGTCGATCAGGCGTGCTTTGTTGACATTCGCCCGACGCTGCGCGTCCTGCAGCTGAGAATCGCTCGCCAGCCGCTGCTCTGCCAGTTCACGCATCCGGGCCAGTTCCGTGTCGGCGAATTCTGACTCGGCCTGCGCCTGCTGGAGGTTAGCCCGGCTTCTTTCCAGGGCGGTCTCAAAATCTGCAGCTTCCAGTCGCAGCAGCGCTTGCCCGGCCTCGACGTAACCTCCGGCCTCCATGCTCGGAGAGATCCACTCGACCGGGCCCGCGACAGGGGCTGACAGACTGACAGTCTGAGCAGCCTGTACTTTCCCCTGAGAACCGACAATCAGATCCACTGATTCAAGATTGACCTCTGCGACTCTGACAGAGACTGGAATGATTTCGACCGCCGCTTCTTCCACCGTGGTCGGATTCCTAATCAAAAAACCCGAAATGAGAACACACCCAATTAAAATTGCGATGGGTAAAACAATACGCTTCATGTCTAAGCCCTAGTTGGTTGATCTACCCTGCCCTCTCGCCTGAGAATTGGCAGGGAACACTCTGCATCGGCCTGCTAACCCGCACGCGCACTGGGCACGTGCCTCGGTAAGCAGGCGTCAACAACAGATTCCGTTAACGCATCAAAAAATGTGGTAATCGCAGCAGCCGCCCTGTCCCCGTTCCTGTCAGGCACGCTTTCCCGGAGCTCCGCCAGGGCATGTGCTACAGCTTGCTTGTCGATCTGCGGCTGGATGGCCAACGCCACCATTTGGGCAACAAACTGCGTTTTCAGATCATTGGTGATCAGCCGGATCACCAGATTGTCAGCAGTTATTGCGAGATATTCTAAAAGCCGCTGCCATCTCGGAATCGCAACAGAAAACCCGCCTTTTTCCCTGTCCAATTCTACGACCATTTCCCTGATGCAGTTCATTTGTCCTGCATCCGCGCAGGCCAGAGCTTCTCTGGCATTCTGGGCAGCCAAAGAGCCAAAGGTCTGCAGGAATTGCCGCACCAGAACCGGGTCCGGAGAAGCACCTCGCGCCATCAAGGGCCCGAGAACCGCAACGCTCGCCGAACTCAGCGCCCTCACCCGTGCGCCGCCCGGCAGAACCGCAATGATTCCGAGTTGCTCAAGCTGCGAAAAAGCCTCCCTGACCGCGCCGCGGCTGGCATTAAACCGGGCAGCCATAGCCCTCTCCGAAGGCAGCCGGTCGCCCTCCCGATAGCGCTGATCAAGAATTTCGCCGCGCAGAATCTCGGCAATCTCATGACTGAGGGTGCTGCCTGCAGGCACAGTGATACTCCGCTTGTTTTGGTCTGACCAATTTGGTTACCAAAAGTATCACGCATTTGCCGAACAGCAACTGAAACGCGACGAATTGAACAGATCAGGCGGTGAGTCGACAGCATATTCACCGATTTGAACCGGCGGCAGACCCCAGCCGCCGTGACGTACGACATTGGAGCGTTCTGTCCGGTCAGTCCGCTGAATGTCCGGGAACCGCGCCGGCTGTTCCGCTGCCACCATGGTGCCTGCCCGCTTCGCTACGACGCCGGCACTCCGGCAGCCGACTACCGGGAATAGCCGTCAGAGCTTGCAGAGCCAGTTCAGAACAGAGATCCGGCTGCCATCCGCAGGGGTCATCAGGGGCTCGCATGCCCCGGATTATCTGTTGTGACAGCCTAAAAAACCTGATTAAATCCGGTCAGTTACTTCAATCTCCGCCGCAACTGTAAAGCAAGTCTGGCAGTCCGCCGGAAGCCGGCCAGTACCGCTCGGCGCCGGTTGACAGTCGGCTCAGGAAATCAACAAGCCCATGGAATCGCTCAAGCAGTATCTGATCCACAATTTCGAGGGCGTCTTTGTGCTGGTCATCCTGACTTTTGTCAGCGTAATTGTGTGGTTCGTCGATTCCAAGCTCCCTTTTCTCAACTTTTTCTATCTGCCTGTGTTGCTTAGCTCTTATTATCTTGGGATCCGCTCCGGCGTGCTCGGCGCAGTTTTCACTTTCCTGATGATTACTGTGTTCGCCATTCTCTACCCAGAACGATTTATGGGTGACATAGGTCTTTTCGATCTTTGGTCCTTCATCATGACATGGGCCGGCTTTCTGACGCTTACCGCTGTGATTGTCGGTTTTACCCATCGCGAACTACAAGAAAACATCACAGAAGCCCTCCGCGCCAAAGCAGAAGCGAGTGGCAACGCAGAACTTCTCGAACAAACTATGTCTACGATTAGAGAGTTTGAATCTGAGCTTGACTTCAAAGTAGAGCAAAGGACGCGAGCATTGCAGGAAAAAACGCAAACAATCTCAGCTCACAAGGAAAAAGTTGAGGAGACTCTCTACACCACGATGGACCCGGTGGTGGCCAAGTTAGTGATAGAAAATAGGATTCGAACTGAAAATCGACGAATCTCCGTCATGTTCTCAGATCTCATGGGCTTTACCCAATACTCTGAAGACCATTCGCCCGAAGTCGTGATCACAGAACTCAACAAGTACTTGGCGGACATGGAAAATATCCTGGTTCAGTACAAAGCGCATATCGACAAGTATATGGGAGACGGGATCATGGCAGAATTTGGCGCACCGGTCAGTCTTCAAAGACATGCACTGTTGGCGGCGGCGGCGGCCTGGAAAATGCAGGAACGGATGCGCTCAGCCAACCACCCCTTCAAGTTGAGAATCGGCATCTCGACGGGAATAGCAACAACCGGGATTATTGGCGCCAAGCGCCAGTCGTTCACTGCCTTTGGAGATACGGTAAACCTCGCGTCCCGCATCGAGGCTTTGTGCAAACCAGGCAGGGTCACGGTCGATGAAGCCACGGTCCATGAATGTTCAGATAATTTCGAATTTCGCCCAGTTACAGGCTTGACACCCTTTGCTGATTTAGCGAACGCCGGCGTGACGGAGAGTCTCAATGCGTTGATGATGGAAGTTGAAGAAAACCCGAACAGCATCGGTAGTCGCATCGAATTGGCCCAACTTTTGATCAAAGTTGAAGATTTAGAAGAGGCAATGATTCAATTTAAAGCTGCGATGGATCTAGATCCCGACAATGCTGAGATTAAGATTGCCTATGCAGATCTTGCTTTGCAAATCGAACAAAATCGTAACGTTTCGGTGCGTGGCCGAAGCAGCACTGTCCATCTGTACGAGATTGTTGGTCCTAAAGATCCGCTGAAGAATACCGCTCAGTTACCACCTCATCTGCTTCAGGGTCTTCAATTGCGGCTAGATAAACTGATTCCCTATCCTGAAGATCTGGTACTGCCCGTAGAATGCATGGACGGATCTGTAGGCTTTTCGAGATTGATTGGCGCTACTGCTTTCCTAATCGCGGACAGGATGGAATTGGCAGACCAGGACAAACACGAAATCCTCGAGGCAGGCTATCTCGGCCAGATAGGCAAAACAATCGTTCCAGAAAATGTGCTCAATCGCAACGGCGGATTGACAGAAGACGAACTTACCCTCATTCATATGCACCCTCGCGAGGGCGTTCGCAAACTACGTAATGTGGGCTACGATAATGAGCGCATGCTAGAGTTGATCGAGTGTTCACACGAAAATTTTGATGGCTCAGGTTATCCAGCCGGCATCAAAGGCGACAACATCCCCCTTGGAGCACGCATTCTTGCGGTAGCCGAGGCTTATGTCAGCCTCACATCAAAGCGGCCCTACCGTAATCCGTGGGACGCCAGAGCCGCCATGACCGAACTCAGCAAATACGTCCAGACGGGCAAATTTGACCCGGCGGTGGTGGAAGCCCTGAGCCAGATCGTTGCCGAACTCTGATGTCGGGCTGCCAGCGATCTGCAAGAGACCGCCTTCGGTAGCTTCCGGGCCGGAAGCCACTACCCTGCCGGACAGGCATGAAGTACGGCGGTTAATTACCAGACAGACTTTCCCGAACCATGTCCTGCAGTCGCTCAGAGGTCATCCCCCAGCGCTCTCCCTCTGCCATCGCTTCGTCAACGCTGGCGCCGTCAGCCAGTGCCGCAAAGGCCATCAGGCCGCCGACCCGGTTGCCCGTCGCACAGTGCACTATCACCGGCTCTCCATCAATGTCCGCGAGAATCCGGGACAGCGCCGACGCGTTGTCAGCGTTAATCCCAGCGCCGCCGGCAACCGGAATCGAGTAATACTTCATACCGAGCGACTCGACCACTTCCCCTTCATTGAAGGCAACTTCTTCCCCTGCTGTGCGCAGATTTATCACGTGCTTGACTCCTGCCCGTGCTGCCAGACCCAGTTGTGCTGCCGTCGGCTGGCCGGTCGACAGGGTCGCGCCCGACGGCGCGCGGAAGTTGTTAATGTCTGAATTCTGCAGCGCCGCCAGATCAAAACCCGCTGATCCTGCACAGGCTGTCAGTATGAGCGCAAACAGGCTGCTGAAGACCAGCCGGAGGCTGCTCGAGGCACTGGGTATGGTGAGTGTCATGTTGTTCTCCCTAGATTACGCAGAGGTCGCTGCCGGCCCGATACCGCACAGCCGGAGGCGACCGTTAACAAGAAGTGCATGGTCGTCACTTGCGCGCATGATATGTGGCTTTATGCCGCCACAACAAGGCTAAGATTCTGATTCGTTGGTGATCTGATAGCGTAGCTCGACATGGTCACGCGCTCTGGCCCTGCTGCCGTAAAAAGCAGGTCTGAACTGCAGCATGCGCATGGCGCGCACCGCCCGCCTTCTGGCTCGTCTGTCCTCCGGCTCCATCGTCAGCACGCTGACACCGCTGACCCGACCACTGCTGGTTATTCTGAACCTAGCGTCGATCGAGTAGATCGGTGTCTCCAGCGCAAGCAGTTCATCGTCAGACACCGGCATGGGAACAAACGCCAGCCCCCGCTCCCATGCTCTGAAGGAGCCGAGATGAAGCGGCTGATCCCAGGGATCTGAGT
>Ga0255770_10005298_pt1 | contig 10642 bp, 5 predicted proteins | sample 071ome_22_FD_179968 | JGI IMG/M metagenome (GOLD analysis project Ga0255770, IMG submission 179968) | Coastal salt marsh microbial communities from the Groves Creek Marsh, Skidaway Island, Georgia - 071404AT metaG (version 2) | ecosystem: Environmental > Aquatic > Marine > Intertidal zone > Salt... | reverse complement strand
GTGTGCCTATTTATACGGATACACAGGGTTTTGATCAGAACCAGGACGGCGATGAAGACGATATGTATCAACTCAATGGCGTAAGCATAGCAGAAGATTATATACCGGCATGTGAATACGGAACCATACGACGCGTGTGGTCTATGCCGGGTTCAAGTGGTACATGTATACAGATTATTGGTTTGGAAGACCTTGGTTCCTCCTTTGATGGTGAAACTATGATTGACTGGCCATACTCTCTAGACGCTATAGTTTCTGTTAGTGATAACGACGCTGGAAATTGTGTTTCGGGATGCAATCTTATTGAGAGGGATAGTATTGAGCTGGTATACGACAACGATGGTAAGCCCGTTGGAGCTAATATTGTGATCGATTGTCCCGGGGCCCTTTGTGAGGAGCCATTCTGGCAATCATCATCGTGCAGTCTCATTGGTTGGGCCTCAGAAACACAGATCTTTGACTTACCGGAAGGGGGGCAAAATATCGTGAAGACGTATTTTGTCATTGATGCTTGCCAATTTGATACAACGACCATGGAGGGTCGCTGGTCCTGGGAAGTAAATGCTCTTATTCGAAATCCACAAGTAGAGGATGTTGTATTAAGTCTGCCTGACCTAAATGCAGAAAGGGGTCAAACCGCTTGCTTAGCCCTTACTGTCCAGAATTTCCAAGAGATTCAGTCTTTCCAGGGCAGTATCAATTGGGACCCTTCCATAGTTCAATACAGTGATGTCAAGGACTTTGGGATCTTTGACATGAATGCTGGCAACTTTGGGACATCTTCTGCCAATCAAGGACAGTTAAGTTTTTCCTGGTTTGATAGTTCGACAATAAGCCCTGTAAACATTTCCGATGGAGATACTCTGTTTACGGTTTGTTTTAATGTTGTTGGTACACAAGGCAGTTCCTCACTCATCGGACTCAGTGATATACCGACATTTATTGAAATAGGTTCTGAGGGTGTTGTTCTTGATTATGTTCTTGATCAAGGAAGTATTTCGGTAGGTGCAGCGGATTGTTCAAGTGATACAATCAATCCTGTATCATATTGTCTTGGTAGCGAATTAACTGCTCAATTGGAAAACGGCTCTGTAGACATAAATGCTATCGATTTTAATATAGGGAGTTTTGACAACTGCACTGATGCTGATCAATTAAGATATACCTTCACAAGTACAGCTCCTGAATTCGACCCTGATTTTGATACTCGGAGTTCACGAAGAACTTTTACAATTGCTGATATTCCATTTCCCAATACTCCGATCCCATTAGATATATACGTCTGGGATGAATCCGGGAACAATGATTTTTGTACTGTCAGTCTCATTTTACTTGAAGAAGATAACGGACCTGGTGTAGTGGAATTATATTTTGACGATTACGCAGGCCCTAAGGAAGCAGAACTATGTGTTCCCTTGCGCGTGAATAATTTTACGGATGTAGAAGCATTCCAGGGTACTATCAGCTGGGATCCGGAAATACTTGAGTTTTCCGGAAGTGGCAATTATGTCTTGAGTGGATTTAATGAGGCCAATATCAATAACGGTAATGCCGAGGCTGGTGTATTGCCTTTCGTATGGATTGATCTGACAGCTCAGAATCCGACGAGTTTACCTGATGGGACCGGTGTTTTTGAAATTTGTTTCAAACTCATTGGTGATGAAAATTCAAGCTCAGTACTTGATTTGATTTCGAGTCCTGCGCTGGTGCAGTTGTCAAGTTCTAGCCTTGGCGTGAGAAATCATGTGGTCATCCCTGGATCTGTCAATATATTGGATAGTACCTGTAATTTTGGAGCTACAGATATTTTCTGGCCTGATCCAGAAATTCGGGTCAATGCAGTGGGGTCTGAGCAGGAAGTTTATAATCAACTTCTTCCGGGTAATCTGATTTTAAATTTTGGTTTAGACAGCTCTGTCATTTACCCAGTAATTGGAGTTCCTTCAGATTGTTCAAATGTTTATGGCATCACCTTCACCGATACACGGATTATATTACCCCCTGCACAGCTGAAAATTGTTCGGGATTGGACTGTTTTAAATTGGCTTACTGCTCATGTTTACTCCTTCCGGCAAGAAATCTATAATTATCTGGAGTTAGGCAATATATGTGATACTTTACCTAATTCAGCACCTGTGGGTGATTGCGGATCAGGGCACAGTCTGGAAGATGATGTTGAGTGGCCCGATGACTTAAGTATTGCTGATCACAGGATCAGTCCTGATGAATTGGTGCATTTTTCATCTGTCGATTTTGCTGACTCCAGACCCGAGTTCTTCAATATTCCTGAATTATATATTGCTCATTATAGCGATATAGTGGATGAACTTAATCAGAATACATTAATCCTGATTCGGCAATGGCTTATCAGTCGTGTTGACTATCCCGAATACACGTGGACATATGATCAGAGGATTGAAGTGGATTTCAGTGGTTTCAGCAAGCTGGTAACAGTAAATACGCATGGATTGCGACCTTTGCCGGGAGTTATGTTAAGTCCTGGGGTACTGACAGATGATGAGGGTAAAGCAAGTACAGAGGAAAACCTCTTTCCGGAAAAAATAGATGAGCCTGTCAATGGACTGAATGTGCTGGACATGGTCTTAATGCGTGGCCATATTTTGGGTATGTGGACTTTAAATACTATCCAGCAGCAAGCCGCCGATTTGAGTGAAAGTAATAATGTGACAACACTGGACCTTGTTTTATTAGAAAATATCCTATTGTCCAAGGATACAACACTGAGCCGGAATTGGGTATTTATTGATTCAACCCGATCCTTAGCCGGTGCTGTAGGGCCACGAGCACATTATGTCGCATACAAGCCTGGGGATGTCGATGACTCTGCCAATATTGGCCTTCAAAGCCCATCGCTGGAGACATCGACTCTTATGGTTCAGGAAATATTATTGAATGCTGGAGAGACTTACTCCATACCAATGTTTATCACAGAGAATTTTGAAGCGGTGGCCAGCGAAATACACCTTTCAATTGATGCGAATAAGGTCAATATTTTGGATGTATATACCGAACAAAGTTTTGATACGGTGCGATTTAATGTCATTAAGGGTAACAGACTCAGTATACTGTCAAATAATGTGGATTTAAGCCCAGAATGGCTTGATAGCGAAACGCCCCTGTTTGTTATTGAAATTGAAGCATTGGAAAACGGCACTCTTCAAAATGTATTTGGCTTGTCGGATAAGCGGGAATCCTATTTATTGTATAGAGATTATACGCTTGTAAGAATCGAGAATTTGTTCGAGGGCGAGATCAGTACATCTGTCAACACTATAGAAGAGAGTGGTTTTGTCGTATATCCAAACCCGGCCAATGATTTCATCCAGTTTGTTAAACCTGCTGACTGTCGCTGTGCTGAATTCAGCATTGATTTTTATGACATAAATGGTTGCTTGATATTACAGGAAAACCAAGACTGGAAAGTTGACCTGTCTTCTTTGAACCCAGGAACCTATATGTATCGAATAAAGACAGATGATATCCTGGTAGGAGGACGTTTTGTAAAAATTAAATAGCTTAGTTTTAATATAGTTTTGTAAATCAAGAGTGGGGCAGTGATCTGTTCCACTCTTTTTTTATCGTGCATATTGCCTGCACGATATTGGATTTATTTGAATTATAAAATTTAATCATCCAATAAAAGATATGATCATGAACCGAGAACAAATGTTAATTGCAGTGCAGGCTATCCACCAGGGAAAAGATTATTTTGATTCAGGCCTGCCTTTAAATCTCGACTATATTTTGCAGTGGCATGAGCTGAAGTCTGAAATATCTGATGGGTATTCCATAGACTTTCCTTTATCCCATGGTCGTGATGCTGCCTAAGCGTATAGTTGCAGTAGTGAAGATTAAAATCTTAGCCCTTCTTGGTTTTCAACAAGCGATACTTTTCAAAAGCAATACACTTAATTAAAGATGTTTATAGTTTCGCTTTTTGGGCCCCGGTAAATGAGCTGGGGCCTTTTTGATTAAAGTGTTTTCAAGTCGAGGGCTTAGATTTTTGGAACTAACCTTCAGGCACATATATTTGTGTGATAAATGTCGAGTAAATCGATTAGTGAATTATTCCCTAGCTTATGATAAATAGATACAGAAATATGAAAAGATTGTTGAAGCTAGCGTCTTTGATGCTCGCATCTGCAGGTTTTTTAGCTGCACAGCAATCCACCACAGCACTTTTAAATCAGGAAATAAAACTGGAGAGCAGTTGGCTGGATTCCTTTAAATTCAGAAATATAGGACCGGCGTTCATGTCAGGGCGTATAGCGGATATAGCTATCGACCCGCAAAATGAGAACACATGGTACGTTGCTGTAGGCTCAGGTGGTGTATGGAAAACTGTAAATGCAGGTACTACCTTTGAACCCGTATTTGACGATTACGATGTTTATTCTACCGGTTGTATTACTGTTGATCCTCATAATTCCAACAGGGTATGGTTAGGAACAGGAGAGAATGTCGGAGGAAGACATGTCAGTTTTGGAGATGGCATTTATCTGAGCGAGGATGCAGGCAAGAGCTGGACCAATATGGGACTGCAGAAGACAGAGCATATTTCTGAAATCATAGTCCACCCGGAAAACAGCCAGGTAATTTTTGTAGCTGCCCAGGGACCACTCTGGAATAAGGGAGAGCAACGCGGTTTTTACAAATCTGTAGATGGCGGAAAAAGATGGTACAAAACACTTGGAGATGGTCAATGGATAGGCGTAACAGATATAGCTATTGATCCACTAAATCCTGACAGGTTGTATGCTGCCACCTGGGAGCGTCACAGAACAGTTGCCGCCGTAGTGGATGGTGGAGAAGAGACACGCATATACAGAAGTGACGATGGTGGAGAAAGCTGGGTGAAGCTGGAAAAGGGGTTGCCAGAAGGGAAATGGGGTAAAACAGGTATTGCCATATCGCCGCAGCAACCTGATGTTATATACGCGGCCATTGAGCTCAACAGGAGAACAGGCGGTGTGTGGAAGTCTGTTGACAGGGGAGCCAGCTGGACAAAAATGTCCAATACTGTGTCTGGCGCAACAGGGCCTCATTATTACCAGGAGTTGTATGCATGTCCGCATAAGTTCGATCGTCTGTACCTTATGAACACTAGTCTTCTTAAGTCGGAAGATGGCGGAATAAGTTTTTCTGAAGTCAATACCTTCGGAAAGCACGTTGATAATCACAGTATCAACTTTAAAGCTGATGACCCGGATTATTTAATAGTAGGGACTGATGGCGGGGTTTATGAGACCTTTGATCATGGAAAGACCTGGCGTTTTATGAATAATATACCCGTTACGCAATATTACAAACTGGCGGTAGATGATTCAGAGCCATTTTATAAAATCTATGGTGGTACGCAGGATAACAGTACCCAGGGAGGACCTTCCAGGACAGACAATTTGCATGGGATTCGCAATTCTGATTGGCAGATCGTTTTGAATTGGGATGGGCATCAACCCGCTACGGAACCCGGCAATCCGAATATCATTTATGCAGAAAGGCAGGAAGGGCACCTTGCACGCGTTGATGTAAAGACTGGCGAGGTAATAGATATTCAACCTCAGGCAGGTCCAGGCGAAGCTTATGAACGCTTCAATTGGGATGCGCCGATATTGGTGAGTCCTCACAATCCTCAAACCATATATTTTGCTTCCCAGCGCGTATGGAAGTCCGAAAACAGGGGAGACAGCTGGGAAGCCATTTCTGATGATTTAACGAGAAACCAGGAAAGGCTCAATTTACCGATAATGGGTCGCAGGCAAAGCTGGGATTCTCCGTGGGACATATATGCCATGTCCAATTATAATACGATTACTTCTCTCTCGGAATCACCCAAGAAAAAGGGTATGATCTATGCCGGAACAGACGATGGTCTTTTGCAGCTTACTGAGAACGGAGGAAAATCCTGGAGAAGGATACCAGTAGACTCCCTGGGAGTTCCTGGAACGGCCTTTATCAATGATGTCAAGGCCGACCTCTTTGATGAAAAGACTGTTTATGTAGCACTGGACAACCATAAGTATGGTGATTATACACCCTACCTTGTAAAGAGTACAGATAAGGGAAAGACCTGGATGCGTATAACAAATGGTATTCCAGACAAACACCTGGTATGGCGTATAGTTCAGGATCATATCAATCCGCGCTTGCTCTTTTTGGGAACCGAGTTCGGTTTGTTTGTGAGTCTGGATGGAGGGTTCAACTGGACAGAGATGAATGGGGGTATGCCTACCATATCTCTGAGGGATCTGGTTATTCAGAAAAGAGAAGATGATCTGGTAGCTGCTTCTTTTGGAAGGGGATTTTTTGTGCTCGATGACTACTCGGCATTAAGAATGCTTTCTCAGTTGATGCTGGAGAGAGAGTCAGTACTTTTTGAACCTCGAAAAGGCTACTGGTATTTAGAAAGGCCAGTAATCGATTTCGATGACAGACCAGGATCTTTGGGTTCACAGCTCTACCTTGCTGATAATCCTCCTTTTGGTGTAAACTTCACCTATTACCTTAAGGATCCATATAAGTCAAGAAAAGAACTGCGTCAGGAGAAAGAAAAGGATGTTCAGGGCAATATTGATTTTCCAGGATGGAACCGACTTGAGATCGAGGAAAGGCAGACATTACCATATGTTTTTGTTGAGGTTAAAGACATGGAAGGCAATATAGTCAGAAGGGTAAGGGCCACTAATAAGGCAGGTTTCCATCGTGTAAACTGGGATTTGCGAGTAGCATCAAGGAGGCCTATATCAGAGGCCGACAGAGTTAATGCTGTAGCAATGATGGCTGCGCCTGGCTCATATAAAGCTCAGTTGTATAAATATGTTTCAGGAGAAGTAGCGCCGATTTCTGATGAGATAAGTTTTGAAACTGTCCCTCTTTACCAAGGTAGCTTGGCCGGTATACCAAAGGCAGGGGTTGCCCAGTTTTGGAGGGATTATGAAAGAATTGAGACTGAGGTTACTTTATTTGAGCTTAGGCTCAATGAAGCACTTAACAATTATGATCAATTGTGGATAGCAATACATCGCAGTAATGTAGATGTTAACATGCTTGAGTTGTTGCTGAAGGCAAAGCCTATGCTCAGCAGGGTTGATATGTATTGGAATGGCTATAAGACCAAAAATCAAGTAGGTGAAAAGAATGCGCCTAATGTCAAATTATGGTTATCGGCAATTCAGCGAGGCATTGAGAGGTCTACTTATGGTCCTACAGATACGCACAGGCAAATGGTAGGGTGGATTCAATCCGCTCTGCAAGAAAAGAACAATGAGCTTGATGCTGCGGTACTTGAAATGGATACAGTCTACGGATTGATGAAAGAGGCAGGTGGTCCTGTTATCAAGGGACTGGAGAAATAATTACTTTCAATAAATAACAGCCCGACTTTAAGTCGGGCTTTTTTGATTCCTATCATCTGAAACTCATCTGGATCGCCAGATCAGAGTTGTAATCGTCAAGCCTGAGATTTGAGCTATTATGACTGTAGCTTAATCAAACATTGCTCCAATGACTGGAGCTCCAAGAATTCCAGAGATACAGTATTGATTAGTTAATGAGACCAACTCTGAAAACATTTGTTCTCTTTGTTGCCCCAATTCCATATGTGCCGCGGCACCGTCAGGACCATTATATATTTCAGTAATTCCATAAAGAGTGTTTCCTGTCTCTCCACTATTTGGATCGAGTGGATTATTTAACTCAGGAGCCTTAAAAACAGCATAGCTTAGAACAAGAGGCTCCACTTCGCCCTTAACATGGTGCGTCTCTCTCATGAAATTTTGATGGGTTTTCAAAAAATCTTCCATTCTTTGGATAGAATCATTAGGCACCTTAAAAGCAACATGAAACCCTACAGATCCTAATTTGATTTTATTTTCTATTTCACCGGCTGGCTCTTGCCCACATGAGGCAAATAATAAAATACTTAATAATGCTAAATAAATGTTTTTCATTTTTTAATCATTTATGTTCAATGAATTAACAAACTTGTCTGGATATAAACTGTCCGATATTCGGGGAAGCTTACACTGCCCACAGCAATATAAAAAATATTGACATAAACGTCAACTGCAAATAAAAAAACCTTGGAAGTCAATGACTTACAAGGGTCTTAGTAGACAACTCTATTCAAATATCGAACTTTGATTTTACACCTCGAGATTTTGAAATTACCCTTTAAACTATATACCTAATTCAAAATGATTAACATCATTTTAAGTGTGTTCATTAAACCAAATAGATAATTTGCCATCTAAAATTAAAAGTGCCTCCATGCGAATTCTATTTAATTTATTTACAATAATCCTCATGTTTTCATGTAACAAACAGGTTGGTAATGATTGTATAGGAGAATATACTTCAGAAGAAATAGAAGATACTCTTGTGTCGGCTTTCTTTGGACTCGATAATGCACTACCAAGTCTATTTTTATGTAATCAACAAGCAGGCCTGTTAGATGGTATGCCTGTTAATTTTAAATTCCCATTAGATGCATCCAGTTTATCAGAAACTGATTTTGAAGTTTTAGATAGCCTTGGAAATATACATACCCCTATTTGTGTCTCCATGGCCCCAGCTAATGAAAATGGAGAAAATCGAACTGTGCTTCTCTTAGGTGAATTTGGCACCGCCGTTACTAATCCACCTGTTGAGGTTAGAGTTGTAGGGGATTTATTTACAACTGATACTTTACCAGGAGAGTCCGCTTGCTCAGAAATCATAAACTTAAAGGGAATCACTACCACGAATGTTATTCCGCTTGCTGATGGACCAAGTTTATTCTTTGCCCAAAGAATTGATGGTAATCTAAATGAATGTGGTTCAGGGACACAAACGATTCAAGTTGCTTGGAATGGTGGCGTTACACCGTACATAAGTGGTGATAGCGAATCTGACTTATTTCAGTACTATGTTGGCTATTCTTACTGTTCTGGAGATCTAATACCGCATGTGCCTATTTCAGTCGTAGATATAAATGACAATGACAACTTTCATCAACTATGTTTTTCTACAAGTGATGAAATTGTTAAAATTTCAATGATGGCTTACAAGGTCGAAGATCCAAACCAAGACCCAAATTTATATAGCGAAATTGATGTCAGTTCCTGCACTCAGTAAAATATTAGATCAAATCATTTCTTCAAAAAAAAACGGTTACACTTTATAAAAGTATAACCGTTTTATTCTTTTAGTAGCGGAGGCAGGACTTGAACCTACGACCTTCGGGTTATGAGCCCGACGAGCTACCAACTGCTCCACTCCGCGATATTATCTTTCCCGCCTTTAACGGTTCTCAAATATAAGGTAATGTATCAGTAATAATCAACTAAATCTTAAAATTATATTTGCTAACTCAATTGAAGTCTTAGTTTCTCGAATAATCACCTATCAATTCCGTTATAAATATCCGTTTTGACTGAGGATTTGATTTCTTTCATTCAAGAAAGACCAATTCCTTATGTGATTAGAACAAGAGACTTTCATAATGCATTATAAGATATTGGATCATTGATTTTCAAGCCCCATAGTTTCCGTTTTAGCTTTTGCACAACTATGGCGGACAGGCAAGGAATTCTTCTAGCTATTAAAATAGATAGTGGTGTTGGTTTGTTAGAATCAAAGAGAGCTCATAAGCTTTAAATTATTTATAAGACTTTATCTTTATGTTTGAATAGTTCCAATGAATAATTATTGTATTAAACCATTACAGCATTAATACATTAAGATATTGGATCATTGATTTTTAGGCCCCATAGTTCAAGGGATAGAATAGCGGTTTCCTAAACCGTAGATCCTGGTTCGAGTCCAGGTGGGGCTACTCGTAACAATCATAAGCACTTAACATTCAATATGTTAGGTGCTTTTTTGTTAAATAAAAACCAACATTTACCCAACATTCGATATATATCTTCTATATATTTTTTCAAGTTTCTCTGTAATCTAAATACAGATCCTATCCTGATACACCCCCCGGGCTTCGCTTTGGAGATCCATTGATCCCCCCTCCAACCTTGGAGGTCATACAACCTAAATCTTTTATTATGGTAACTGTAACCAATTACAAACTGGTAGAATCCGAAGAAGGTGATCTCTACGTAAGACTGATCTTAACTGGAGACATTGCAATGGTGCAATCCTCCAAAACCGGAAACTTTTATGCAACAACAAGAAGGTGCAGCATCTCAGCAACGTTTGACGAGGCTGCAGCTGAACAGATGTTGGGTAAACAGATACCCGGTAACATTATCAAACAAGAATGTGAACCTTATATGTATGAAACAGATAAGGGAGAGCTGATCGAGCTATCACATCGATGGGTTTACACTGATAAGTCCGATGAAGACCTTGCTATCGACGAGCTTGTGACTTCAGCAACTGGTGCAACTGAAGAAGTAGCCTAATTAGGTTGTACCAATGGAGCCTGCCTGTGCCCTTTTGGGGGTATGGGTGGGTTTTAATTATTTAATCTCTTAACAAACAGTTATGCCAAATATAAAATCACTACCATCATTCGAGCAACCAAGAGCAAAGTTCATCAACAAAGGCTTTAATCACCTTACAGATGCAGATGTCCTATCGCTTATCATATCCACAGGTACCAAAGAGTTAAGTGCATTAGAGCTTA
>Ga0255770_10005294_pt1 | contig 10647 bp, 5 predicted proteins | sample 071ome_22_FD_179968 | JGI IMG/M metagenome (GOLD analysis project Ga0255770, IMG submission 179968) | Coastal salt marsh microbial communities from the Groves Creek Marsh, Skidaway Island, Georgia - 071404AT metaG (version 2) | ecosystem: Environmental > Aquatic > Marine > Intertidal zone > Salt... | reverse complement strand
CAATGCACCTAGTGCCGGAGATCTTCATTGGTCGCTGCCCTCAAAAGCCGCCATTAATGCCCTTTGGCAACTTAAAATCTCCCTGGGCTTCAATCCCTCCTCGAGCAACTTTTGTGAGTTCCAATTCGTTAACGCCCCTCAGGGACAATACGCCATCCAACTCTCGGGCAACTCAAGTGACGACCTCAGCCTCATTCTTCGCAGGCCTGGCATGAGCGACTCGATCTTGGCTTCAGCAACGGGCTACCTCAATCACAATGCCCCAGAAATAGCGGTTCGAATACTGCGAGATTCTACCCATACCTTCTGGGTGTACGATGCCGATTCCCTTCTATTCTCAACCACAGATAGTACACTACGATCCTCTCAGCGACTCACCTTGTATTGCAAATACACCAGCTCCCGTGTGGACAAGTTTCTGTTCTCAACATTGCATGCCTCAGGCTACAGCTATCAAGACACCATACCTGCCCGATTGCTCGAGATCCATCAAAAATCCCCCACCACTATTGCCCTTGCCTTCAATGAACCGTGCGTTCCCGCAATGAATTCAGTAAACGGCATTATTGCCTATCAACAAGGCAGGCCCATCGACACCGCGCACTATCCACAACTTTTTGAAAAAATTTGGTTGTGCACATTCTCCAAGCCTTTACCCCTTGGCCCCATAGCATTCGAAATTCAGAACACCCTCGACTCTGCGCTCAACCCTTCAGGGGCCATTTGGGATGTTCTTGACATCCAGTACACACCCGAACAGACCGTAGCCATCACCGCCATTCAGCCGTTTGACCACGCTACTAGCAACTTCGTACGAATGTACTCCCCGCACGCCCTGAACGCCAACCTCCACAGCGTTGATCTATCGGGAAAAACCAAGTCCCATCCTTGTGCACTTGATTCGGGATTTACCGTACTAGCCAACCTCGATGGTCTTCCACGTGCTGGGGCAATCTGGGTGGAAAAAGAAGGAATTGTCCTCGGCCATGCCGCTTACGATGATCTATTCGATGATAGCAACGCCAATGGATACCATGCCCTATTTCGAGATACGATTTGCGATTTGCGCCAAGGGTGGTCTGTCCAAAAAGTTAGTGACGCGCAAACCCAAGTGCCTGTATGGGATTCAACTTGCAACGCAAATCGCCCCAAAAACCTATTTGTCGATGAAGACAACAACCTGTGGATCGAATGGCAAGAATCGCTGTACAGTTTTCCTGACCGACCCGCTGATTGGAAACCAGAGCAACCTCTGTTGAGTAGGCTCGCGCATTGGCCAAAGGATAGTGCGCTGCCCTTTGGCATTGCTAAAACAGTGGATTTACACGCGCTCGATTCGGGAGTGGTTCTACTCAATGAAGTTCATTTCGCCGCTGATCTGCTTGAGGAATTCATCGAGATCGTCAACACAAGTGCACAGCCATTACCTTCCGGAAAAATTTGGCTCTCCCTCTTTCAAAACGGGAATTTGATTCGTTCAGCTCCGTTGGACAACCGCCGTCCGAATTTTAAACGGGAAGGTCTCGTTCCAGCATTGCTTCCGGAAGAGATATTGGCACTGTCCGCACCCTTTTCTCTACCCAATGATACTTGCCAACTGATTATGCATACCATCGAAGGAAATCCATTGGACGAAATGCAATTCTGGCCACTCAAAAGCCCCCTCGAACACCGCAGTTTTGAGCGGGTATCGATGCACACCACGGGCAAATCCATCCTGAATTGGCACCATCATATTCCTCATTTAGGTAAAGACTCAGAAGGCTCACCGAATGCACGAAACAGTGTTGCTGGTGCACTGCCAACGCAGTTGGCCCAAGTGAACTTAGAGCGAAATTGGATCAGCCTTGATCCACGGAATTACCATCCAACGACGGTCTTATGGGTAGGTGCGGAGGCCGGGGAGCGCGTTTGGGCGGAGGTGCGGGATGGTTCCGGCCGCATTGTAGAGGTACTACTGGCGGGGGTCAAGGTGGGAGTTGGTGAGGATGGAATGGGTCTTCACGCCATTGTTTTAGGGCCAGAAGATTGGGGGTGGCATAGGATGAAGTCCGGTATATACTGGATTCATTGTAAAGTCAGTGGAATAAAAAGTACCCGAAAAAAATCAATCCCAATTTCCATTTTCAATCCGTAATTTTCCCACATGGAAAAGCAGGATTTGATTGCGGGTTTCGACCCCAATGAGCCGGCGCTGAACAACGGGTTGTTTGGCTTGCCTTTTGATGCAGAACAAAGTGATATCCATGTATTACCGGCCCCTTGGGAGGTTACGGTCAGTTATGGAAGCGGAACTGCAGCAGGACCAGAAGAAATTTTGAATGCTTCGGCACAAGTGGATTTGTACGATGCTAAATACCCAACGGGCTGGCAGCGGGGAGTATTCATGTTGGAAGAAGATGAACGCTGGAGAAAGACTGGCGAACAGATGAGAGAACTGGCCCTTGAGTATTTACATGCCCTTGAGATTGACGAAGTTGGCCTAGAAGAGCAAAAGACACTAGACCAAATCAATGATAAGTGCACCGCCTATCACCTTTGGGTAGAAAAGAAAATCGGGAAAATTTTAGAGAAGGGTAAAAAAGCCATCCTTTTGGGCGGTGACCATAGCACTTCTTTAGGAGCCATTCGCGCACACAAATTGCATTTCGGCGATTTCGGAATCTTACAAATTGATGCTCACGCCGATTTGCGTGTGGCCTATGAAGGATTTGAATATTCGCATGCCAGCATCATGTACAATGTATTGAAGGAGCAATTGGCAACAAATTTGACCATTGTTGGTCTACGCGATTACTGCCATCAAGAAGCCGATAGGATTGCGACCGATTCCCGTATTCATGCCTTCACTGACCAACAAATGAAATCGGACCGCTTCGAAGGCAAATCATGGGCTACTCAAGTTGCCGAAATCATTGAAACCTTACCCAATCAAGTATACCTCAGTTTCGACATAGACGGGCTGAACCCATCGCTTTGTCCAAACACTGGAACACCCGTTCCTGGGGGGATGGAGCTTGAAGAAGTCGTGTATTTGGTCGATGCTCTAAAAGCCTCTGGGCGCACACTCATTGGGATGGATTTGGTCGAGGTGAGTCCAGGCGACGACGAATGGGATGCCAACGTGGGTGCACGTGCCCTATATACCCTTTCAAACCGATTGGGTTAGGCCCGTTTTTCCAAAGAAAGGGCGTAACTTTGCACAAATTCTTAAGCGCACAATAGCTATGAAATTCGGTGTAATCACCTTCCCAGGGTCCAACTGTGACCAAGACATGATCTACGTTCTAGAAAATATCATGGGCTATGAAACCATCAACCTATGGCACAAAGACACCGACCTACAGGGCGTGGATTGTGTTGTCCTTCCTGGAGGATTCTCATACGGAGATTATTTACGCAGTGGCGCCATCGCGAAGATGAGCCCTATCATGCAGAGCGTTATTGAATTTGCCAACAACGGTGGCTATGTACTTGGTGTTTGTAACGGATTCCAAATCCTAACCGAAAGTGGATTGCTCCCAGGCGCATTACGTCACAACGACAGCCATAAATTTATCTGTAAAAACGTCTTCATTAAACCCGTATCTAAATCTGCAGGAATCACTGCTGATCTAGACCACAGCAAAGGGTACAAAATCCCTATTGCGCACGGTGAAGGGAACTACTACTGCTCAGCAGAGACTTTAGCAGAACTCAAGGCGAACGACCAAATCCTCTTCCAGTACAGTACGGAAGAAGGAGAAGTTGATGCAACGGTAAACCCGAATGGCGCACTCGAAAACATTGCAGGTGTTTGTAATGCCGGCAAAAATGTTTTTGGTATGATGCCACACCCAGAACGCGCTGCTGACGAAGAACTAAAAAATCAAGACGGTCTTGACCTTTTCAAGAGCATGATCGCACACATGGAATTGGTATAAAATTCCAACACACTGAAACTAAAAAACCCGGGCTTGCGCCCGGGTTTTTTTTATGCTTGTACTCCCAAGGATTATTGCAAAATCAAAGGAATATGTACGCTCTCTGTGCCTTGGATAGTCTGCACAATGTAGGCGCCTCTAGCCCAATCTTGTACATCAATCGACGTGCGTTGGGCCACCCAATTATTGTAGACTTCACGGCCCGCTGCATCCACAATACGGACCTGTGCTTCACCTTGCAAAGCAATCTGAACCTTTGTCTGTGCAGGATTCGGATAAATCTGAATAGCACTCAACAGTTCTTCATCCAATCCGATGTTTACCACCGAGTAGGCATCCGAAACATTAGAGCACAATATGTTCGAGAAAATACGAACGTAGTACGTGCCATTGGCGGCAGGCAGATAAGTCGCGTTGGTCGCCCCTGCGATAGGATCCATATTTGCATCCAACCACTGATAGGTAAATGTTCCGGCTGGAGTTCCGGCTTCGAGCTCACCCGATGTTGGATTCTGAGTCACCGTAGGCTGTGATGGCGCTGGCTGTACCGAAATGGCACGTTGCTTTGTATTTGAACAGCCCGTAGATGCATCGGTGTAGGTATAGTAAATCCAATGTGATCCAACGCCCGCAGTCGAAGGGTAAATGGAATCATTCACCACGCCCGCACCAGAATAAATACCGCCTGCTGGCTGTCCACCGGAAAGCGCCTGTGGACCATCAAGCTCACAGACATAACCTTGAGAACCCAAACTTACTTGAGGCAAAGAATTCACCGTGAAGGTCACAGAATCTGCTACAATCGGATTCGCAACACAATCATCACTACTGGTCAATCGAACCGTTAGTACATCACCATTTTGGAAGGTGTTCGCGTATGAGGTTGTATTAGAAGCAACCACAGTTCCATTCAATACCCAGTTCAAGGATGGGGCAGCGCCACCATTGGTCCATGTAGCAGTCGCAAAGGCGCTGTCGCCATTACATAAATTAATAGAAGCCGTATTTAAGGAGACTTGTGCTAGCGGTGATTGTACTATAGAGACATAATTCGAATAAATCAATGTATCTATTCCTGCGGCGTTTTGAACGATGAGCGCTACATCGTAGGTTCCGGAATTGTTATAGGTAACAACAGGCGTTGCAGATGAGGAAGTTGCAGGGCTACCTCCCGGAAATAGCCATGTCCTAGTATTAGGTGTTGGAGATGAATTGTCATAGAACGATAGTGTTGTTCCTTCGCAACCGGCAGTATCGCCATAAAAACTTGCTACTGGCGCAACGCTTGGTATTCCAATAATATTAATGTTATCAATAAAGAGATTATTTCCAAATCCGTTAACAGATTCAAATTTGACCTTAATAGATGAGCTACCGCTGTAGGTATCAAGATTAATATTCGGGCAAACAATAGTGGAATTACCATGACACCACTCCGTAGAATCTTGTGGAATAAAATAACTATTCATTCCTGTATCAATCGTGGCGAAGCCGTCAATTGAATCTGCGAAAGATGCCAGTAAATTCCAGGTATCCCCACAATCATCACTTATGTATATTTTCAAACTATCTGCATATAGTGACGAATAATAAGCAGCCGAGTACTCAAAACTCAGTTCTATCATCGTGTCATTTGAAAAGTCCAGAGCAGGTGTTATCAATGCATCTTTTTCACCAATACTATTGTATGAAAAATGAGCAATAAATGCTGCTTTATTTCCTGGCAGTGTGCCTCCTACATTAGTTACATCCCAAGTCAAAGATTGGTCTGGATTTTCAATAGACCACCTTGATGAACCCATCTCGAAGTCTTCGGTAAACGGTAGACTGTATCCACCCACATTTATTGCCTGATAAATGGTAGTATCGGAAGTTCCGTAATTATTTGTAACCTCGAGCTCAACAGAATAATTTCCCGGTACGTTGAACACCACTGCTGGAAACTGTGAACTATCGTTAGTGTTTTTTACATAGGTGTAGCCATTTGGAGATATATTCCATTTCCAAGAATTAAAAGCCCCAGAGCTCTTGTCTACCAAGTGAATTGTATCGCTAATATTACATACTGAGTTTGGATCTACTTCAAAGCTCGCGACAGGAGCACCCAAAGAACTAGCGAATAGTTTGCTTTGCCAAACACCTCTTCCGTAAGTCCCAATACGAATCAAATCATCAGCTTCATATACTTCGAAATCAATTACAATGACATTGGGTAGATCTTTATTAAAGCTCACCCAACTATTAAAAGCTGAGCTCAAATAATACACACCAATATCGGTTCCAACATATATACCATTTCCAATTTGATTTTCAAATGCCACGCAATTTACAGGCACATTTGGCAAGCCCGAGCTCAAATTCGACCATGTAGAACCACCATTGAAGGATTCCATTACCTTTTTGTTACTCGTGTAACCTGAAATAGAAATAACTATATGATTCTCGTCATCTTCATCTATATCTACTCCTGTAATGTTGTTTGATGATGGACTTAAGCTGCCCGAGGGTGTAATATTCGACCATGAAGAACCACCATTAGTGCTCTTGAAAATGTTTCCATTAATCAATACATAGATATAATTTGTATTCGCTTTAGATATTTCGAATTCATCAATGTTAGAACTCCCACTTATATTCGATGACGAAGTCGCTGACCAAAAAGATCCCCCATTAGTAGACTTCCATATACGCGTAAATCCCGCGTATATTGTATTACTATTTACTGGATCACACTTGAAGGGCGTTACCCAATTACCTGATCCTGCAGGAGATAAGGTGTTGATAGATGAAAAGAATGACCCCCCATTAGTACTCTTATAAAAATCACCGTAATAAATGGAAGTATACATTACGTTGTCATTGTTTACATCTACTCCATTATCCATTCCGTCTCCGCCGGTGACTTCTGACCAACTACCTAAACCTTTTAAATGACTGCCATTATCCTGAGCACCAGCTAATACAACGTTAGTATCAGAAGTACTTTGCGAAATTTTGTAATACTGGGTGATGTTCATGCCATCGTTCAAGTGAGTCCATGAAGAGCCTCCATTTGCGGTCTTATAAACTCCTCCATCGGTTCCGACGTACAACTGAGACGTGCCTGGACGAAACGCGGCATGATGATGATCTGCATGGACATAAGGAATTGAGCCTGCACCGTACCAATGCCCAACGATAGACCAGTTAGAGCCGCCATTTGTAGATTTCCAAATATTGACTCCACCGACATAAATTGTATTTTCATTCAACGGATCACAAGCAATACTCAAATCGTACCATGCTTGTCCTCCACTTCCACTGCCAGATGCCGACCACCCCATTATATTTGGTGTTGAACTCATCAATGACCAACTTGAACCCCCATTTGTCGAGCGATACAAACCACCAAATCCATAATTAGAGCTACCAAAAACAGCATATATCAATCCTGGAACTGTACTCACTGCTACTTCACATCTATACACACCAGTGGTTGGAAGCCCACTTGTTAATTGCGTCCATGAATCTCCAGCATCCAAGGAACGATAAACTCTAGGGTTAGATCCAGATGTTGTTGCAAACAGTGTATCGCCGTGACCCATATGAACGCCGTAGAAAAGGCCCGACTGCTCCAAGGTAAAGTTCTGTCCGTAGTTGGTACTTCGGTAGATTCCGCCATTGGTAGCTGCTACTACAATATTGGTACTGTCTGGATGAACTATGACGCGCCCGATTCGATAGTTGTTGTTGACGTTGAAAGAAAGACCCGTTGCAGACCAAGTAAATCCACCATCAGTAGACTTCATTAGGCCAAAACTGTAGGTATCCGCTGCATCGCGATCCCCGGTTGCTAAGTACATGGTATCCGGATGTAATGGGTCGATTGCAAGGTCACTTACACCAATGTTTGTCAACTCATCCGTAAAGGTTTGCCAAGTTTGTCCATCGTCATAGCTAACCCAGAGTCCACCTGCTGGAGCGCCAGCATAAATCGTATCGTTATGAATAGGATGAAAAGCTACATTATTAATCCTTCCTATTCCTCCACCAGAAGGTGCGTCGAATGGACCAATTGAGCTCCAGTTTCCATATTCTGTCGTTGTGTTTTGACTTTGGATAGCCTGGTAAAGAACCCCAGGATGTGGTCGAACGCCATCTTCCCCAACGCGTTGGCCCATCATGTATTCCCAACGCTTGAACTGCTTCCAACCTTGTCCTTTCTCATAGGGTTTACCGTCGAAAGCCGCTTCGAACTTTTCCACCACCGTATGGAAGTTCACGCGATAGTCCTGCATGGCTTCCACCCATGTCATCGCCTGTATTTCGCTGACGCTCAACTCGTTAAAGCTCTGATCTTGAGCGATTAGAGGGAAGGAAAGGGCGGAAAAGGTAAGCGATAGTAATAATTTACGAAGCATGGGGATGTGTTAATATCCCTAAAGTTACAAAAACAGGGCCTTACTTTTCCTCTAGATTCGCAGTAGAAACAAGGAATAGCTCATTAAGCTGTGCGTCGTCAATTGTTGCAGGAGCATCTATCATTACATCACGTCCCGCATTGTTTTTCGGGAAGGCAATGAAATCACGAATAACCTCAGCACCGCCTAGGATCGCAACTAATCGGTCAAAACCAAAGGCCAAACCGCCGTGGGGAGGAGCTCCGTATTCGAAGGCGCTCATCAAGAACCCAAACTGCTTTTCTGCCTCCTCTTTACTGAATCCGAGCAAGTCGAACATGCGACTCTGAAGTGCTCTGTCGTGGATACGAATTGAACCACCGCCGATCTCATTACCGTTCAACACAAGGTCGTAGGCATTGGCACGAACATTTCCGGGATCGGTATCAATCAATGCAATATCTTCTGGCTTAGGCGAAGTAAACGGGTGGTGCATCGCATGGTAACGCGCTGTTTCATCGTCCCACTCTAACAACGGGAAATCCATTACCCATAAAGGAGCAAACACTTCAGGATTTCTCAAGCCCATTTCCTCTGCAATGTGCAAACGCAACTCCGATGTAGCCTTGCGTGTCAAACGTTCTTCGCCCGCTAAAATTAGAATCAAATCTCCAGGCTTTGCATCCGTCGCTTTCGCCCATTCTGCCTGCTGTTCTTGGGTATAGAATTTATCAACTGAGCTCTTGTATGTACCGTCAGCATTGACTTTGCAATAAACCATGCCCTTCATGCCGATATCTGGGCGCTTTACCCAGTCCGTCAAGGCATCAATCTGCTTACGCGTCCACTCTGAAGCACCGGGAACAGCAATTCCAAGAACCGTTTCAGCTTGATCGAAGACCATGAATCCAAGGTTCTGCGTTAGCGCGTTCAGATTGGCCAATTCCATTCCGAAACGAATGTCCGGCTTATCATTTCCATAGCGCTCCATCGCCTCTGCGTAGGTCATTCGAGGTACGCTATCAATGGCGACCCCTTTTACCTCTTTAAGCAGGTGAAGCAACAACCCTTCAAACGTATTCAAGATATCTTCTTGCTCAACGAAGGCCATCTCACAGTCAATCTGCGTAAACTCCGGCTGACGATCTGCACGCAAATCTTCATCACGGAAACAACGGGTGATCTGGTAATATTTATCGTAACCACTAACCATCAAGAGTTGCTTAAAGGTCTGTGGGCTCTGTGGCAACGCATAGAATTTCCCTTCTTGCATACGCGACGGCACGACAAAATCGCGTGCCCCCTCGGGGGTAGACTTGATCAAAAATGGTGTTTCAATGTCCATGAAACCTTGCTCGTCTAAATACTTTCGTACCTCGATGTTAACACGATTTCTCAGCGCTAGATTGCGCTGTAACGGTCCACGACGCAAGTCCAAATAGCGGTACTTCATACGAAGCTCTTCACCGCCATCGCTTTCTTCTTCAATAGTGAAGGGAGGCGTTTTCGCAGCGTTCAACACTTTTAACGTTGCACTTTTGATCTCCACATCGCCAGTAGCCATATTTGCGTTCTTGCTATGACGTTCAATGACCTCGCCTACGATCTGCACGACCCACTCACGACCTAGTTTACGTGCTTCTTTCAGCAGCTCCGCATCCCACTCTTCGTTAAATGCTACCTGAGTAATGCCATAGCGATCGCGAATATCCAAGAAGGTCATCCCTCCCAATTCGCGTGAACGCTGTACCCAACCAGCGAGTGTAACCGTTTGTCCAATGTGTGATGCGCGCAATTCGCCGCAAGTATGTGATCTGTACATTTTCGTAGACTTTGTGGCGCAAAAATAGCCAAAGTTGTGGCGCCAATTGACTATTTTGCATGGAAGATGCAATCAAAAGAAGATCACCAAAGGTTTATGCGCGCTGCCCTTGCCGAAGCACATCTCGCGGCAGCGGTTGGCGAGGTCCCTGTTGGAGCCGTTTTGGTAGCAGGAGGACGTATCATTGCTCGAACTCACAACCTGACGGAACGTCTCGTTGATGTTACCGCACATGCCGAGATGCAAGCCATTACAGCAGCAAGCACCTACCTCGCTTCCAAATACTTAAGCAAATGCACCCTTTACGTCACACTTGAGCCCTGTCCAATGTGTGCCGGTGCACTCTTTTGGTCTCAAATAGGCACGGTAGTTTACGGAGCATCGGATGCCAAGCGCGGCTTTGCATTGCACGGAGGTAAACTCCATCCAAAAACAAAGATCATATCGGGGGTCCTTGAGGAGGAATGTGGTCAAATCATGAGCGATTTTTTCGCCGCTAAACGCAAATAAACATGACATTAAG
>Ga0255770_10005286_pt1 | contig 10655 bp, 12 predicted proteins | sample 071ome_22_FD_179968 | JGI IMG/M metagenome (GOLD analysis project Ga0255770, IMG submission 179968) | Coastal salt marsh microbial communities from the Groves Creek Marsh, Skidaway Island, Georgia - 071404AT metaG (version 2) | ecosystem: Environmental > Aquatic > Marine > Intertidal zone >... | reverse complement strand
ATTCAATTAGGGCGGGTAAAGGGAAGCAAAATGGTTGATATGCAACTCAACAACAATAAACTTCATGATCGGGCGTGTCGGATGCTAATGGAACAAATTGCTGTAGATCGAGCGCTAGCAGAAAAACTACTCGACAAACATGAAAGTGTCCGAAAAGCGGTGGCTGCATTTTTAAATAAATAGCGGTTTTTCCCTCCATATTTTATTTCCCAACACCCTACGAAAAGCCATAAATCAGGGATTTTTAAACGCAAAACATCTCGAAAAGGTGGCCCGCGAATTCATTCAAAATTTATATAATAAATATATATTAAGTTTTCCCATTAGAATTTTAGGCGATCGGGCCGCCCCAGCACCAAATTAGGGTCGTATTTTTTTCAATACGCTAAAAAAAGTCTCAGTTTTCCCCTTTCCAAATAATCATGCCAATATGATTCAGCTGACACCTATGCAACCTGCCACAAAACGATGCCTTATTTTTCCGCATTTTTTGGACTGCTGGCATGCTGCTTTTCTGTCCTCCAAATACAATTTTACTAACCCCTTATCAATCAAACCCAACGCTTATGAAGATTACCCGACTTTTGTTTAGCATCGCCCTACTGAGTGTTACCCTAGTCGCTCAGGGACAAGTCAAAATCGGCGACAATCCCACCGAGATTCATCCCAAAGCACTCCTTCATATGCAGAAACCACTTTGGGGCTTTATGCCACCAACTATTCGGCCACTTCTACCAATACACGGGAACTCTCCGACCGTCTCTTTAGTATCGGTAACGGAACAGGAACGGGTCCCGATGAGCGGTCCAATGCGTTGACCCTACTCAAAAACGGCAACCTCGGTTTAGGTACCGACAGTCCGACCTATACCCTTCAGGTGTCTGGCACCATCGGGCTTAGCGGTGACATTACCAATACTTCGTCAAACACCATTTACAACCACGCAGATTATGTCTTTGAGCATTATTTTGACGGACAGAGTGCGTATAAGGAAAACTATCGGATGTCCTCGCTACCGGAAGTCGAGGCCTTTGTCAAAGCAAACAAGCACCTGCCCGGTGTACAAAGCCGCGAAGACATCCGCCAAAACGGCTGGAACATCACCAAAAACGTGAGTAAAAACCTGGAGAAAATCGAAGAACTCTACCTCCATACCATCTCCCAACAAAAGATGATCGATGCCCAACAAAAAACCATCGAAAACCAACAAAAAGACCTGGATGTACAAGGAGCGCGCTATGATGCTTTAGAAAAAGAAGTAAACCAACTCAAACAACTCTTACTCAAACAACGACAAGACTAAACTATTAAAGCACATACACAAAACTGTTTCAAGGACACTTCGGCAAACTCAGGGTTGGGACTTACATAACTGGGGTGTCCAAGGGACGGGGCCATAAAATAAACACGCCCTTCAATTAGACAAGCACAAGCAGTTAGAAAAAATGGCTTGCATCTGGTTTTGGGTGTTTATGCCATCGTTGATGGCAGCACCGCATGGACTTGAGACGGTCATAGCCAGTGATCAAGACACTTAAAAATCAAAACAACGTCTCTACAGGATGTCAGACCTACCAACCCAATGGGATTGATATTTTCTTTACATTAGCAGTGCAAATGGTAGGGACATGAACAAAGTAGAACTTCTCAAAGGACTTAAACGGCTCTCATTTTTTTTACTTTTTGCTTTTTCAGGCCCCATTATACTCAATCAAGCCTTTAAAAATCAAACACACCCATTTTATATCCCAGTATTGGTCGCAGGAGGCCTTTGCTGTTTGGCAGCATTGGGATTTGGTTTTGCAGGAATCCGCGCGTTGACAAACGGATTGTTGGGCAAACCGCCCAAAAAATAGGTTTGATGGGCTAAAAATTGTTTCACACCCGATAACCTCATATCTTTGCACCGTTTTTAAATGCCTATGATTGCAATAACTTTTCCGGATGCCTCCATACGTAAATTTCCAGTAGGAACCACACCGTATCAAGTGGCCAAAAGCATCAGCGAAGGACTCGCACGAAATGTAATTTCTGCAAAATTTAACAAACAAACCGTCGAGGTTGCTACCCCGCTGGAAACCGACGGTACGCTGCAACTGTTTACCTGGAATGACACCGAAGGAAAACAGGCCTTCTGGCACTCCTCTGCACACTTGCTGGCACAAGCGATCAAAGCCCACTATCCCGATGCCAAATTGACCATCGGGCCTGCCATCGAAAATGGGTTTTATTATGATGTCGATTTTGGAGACCACAGTTTTACTGAAAAAGAATTGCCTATTATCGAGAAAAAAATGTTGGAGTTTGCACGCGAAAAATTTGAGTTTAGCATGCGAATGGCCAGCAAAGAAGAAGCTTTAGCTTTCTACAAAAAAGAAAACAACCCCTACAAAATTGAGCTGATCGAAAACCTCGAAGACGGCACCATCAGCTTTTGCGATCATGCCGATTTTACAGACCTGTGTCGCGGAGGCCATTTGCCCAATACTGGTTTTGTAAAAGCCGTCAAATTGCTCAACATCGCAGGCGCCTACTGGCGTGGGGATGAAAAAAATACGCAACTTACCCGCATCTATGGGATTTCTTTTCCCAAGCAAAAAGAACTCACCGAATACCTCGAATTGGTCGAAGAAGCCAAAAAAAGAGACCATCGCAAACTTGGAAAAGAATTGGAACTCTTTACCTTTTCACAAAAGGTAGGCCAAGGGCTTCCCCTATGGCTTCCTAAAGGAACCGCCCTGCGGGAACGCTTAGAAAATTTCTTAAAAAAAGCACAGAAAAAAGCGGGATACGAACAAGTGATATCCCCTCACATCGGCAACATCGAGCTGTATAAAACATCTGGGCATTATGAAAAATACGGCGAAGACAGTTTTCAACCCATAGAAACCCCAGCGGAGGGAGAAATGTTTTTGCTCAAACCGATGAACTGCCCGCACCACTGTGAGATCTACAAAGCACGACCTTGGAGCTACCGCGAACTGCCCAAGCGCTACGCAGAGTTTGGTACCGTTTACCGCTACGAACAAAGTGGAGAATTGCACGGACTCACACGTGTACGAGGATTTACCCAAGACGACGCCCACATCTTTTGTACACCCGAACAATTGGACGATGAGTTCAAAAAAGTCATCGATCTGGTCCTCTACGTATTTGGTTCCTTAGGGTTCGAAGACTTTACCGCACAAGTATCGCTTAGAGACCCCGAAAACCCAACGAAATACATCGGTAGTACCAAAAATTGGGAATTGGCCGAGCAAGCAATTGTCAATGCCGCCAAAGAAAAAAAACTCAACTACGTTATCGAATATGGAGAAGCCGCTTTTTACGGGCCCAAACTGGACTTTATGGTCAAGGATGCCTTGGGTAGAAAATGGCAACTCGGGACCATACAAGTAGACTATAACCTCCCCGAACGATTTGAGTTAAGCTACAAAGGCAGTGACAATGAACTACACCGACCGATCATGATCCATCGCGCTCCTTTTGGAAGCATGGAGCGCTTTGTGGCCATCCTTTTAGAATCTACAGGAGGCAACTTCCCCCTTTGGCTGGCACCCGAACAAGTTAATATCTTGTGCGTCAGCGAAAAACACAAAAAATACGCGGAAAAAGTTTTAAATATCTTAGAAAATGACGAAATTCGCGCCCTGCTGGATAACCGTAATGAGACCATCGGCAAAAAAATTAGAGAAGCCGAAATGAGTAAAGTGCCCTTTATGGTTATCGTAGGCGAAAAAGAAGCCTCCGAAGGTTTAGTGTCTGTTCGAAAACACAGAGATGGTGACCAAGGAAGCATGACCGTCGAAGCATTTGCAGCGATTGTCAACGCAGAAATATCGAAAAGTATTTCTAAATTTGAAGTGTAATTTTAAATACAGGAACTCATAGCAATACGTAGAAGAAGAACCAACAGACCGGGTCGGGTGATCAAAGTTGACCCGCATAACATCAACGAAAAAATTACTGCCCCAGAAGTTCGTTTGGTCGGTGATAATGTTGAGGTCGGTGTCTATAAATTGAGTCAAGCCCTTGCACTTGCAAAAGAACAAGAGTTGGATCTTGTTGAGATTTCACCAAAAGCAGTGCCTCCTGTATGTAAAATTTTGGAGTACAAAAAGTTTTTGTACGAACAAAAAAAGCGAGAAAAGGCGCTCAAAAGCAAAGCGACCAAAGTGGTGATCAAAGAAATCCGCTTTGGCCCGCAAACGGACGAGCATGATTATGAATTTAAGAAAAAACATGCAGTCAAGTTTTTGTCCGAAGGTGCCAAACTAAAAGCATTTGTCTTCTTTAAGGGACGTTCAATCGTGTTTAAAGAACAAGGGCAAATCCTCTTACTCCGATTGGCACAAGACCTTGAAGAGTACGGAAAGGTAGAGCAACTACCACAACTAGAAGGAAAGCGCATGACCATGTTTATCGCGCCAAAAAAATAAAAATAACGAGTAGTAAACAAAAAGTGCAATTATGCCAAAGATGAAAACAAAATCCAGCGCAAAAAAACGGTTCAAACTCACCGGCTCTGGTAAATTGAAACGCAAGCACGCTTTCAAAAGCCACATCTTGACCAAAAAGTCGAAGAAAAGAAAACTTCGATTGACACAGTCTGGACTGGTACACGAAAGTGACGTTGCAAACATCAAAGAGCAATTACGCCTCAAGTAGTTGCTTTGGTTCATTAAATGTATAACCCTGATGCGGAGCCTAAAAGTGTGAAAACCGCCCGTCTCAAAAAAATTTAAATTATGCCAAGATCAGTAAACTCAGTCGCCTCAAGAGCGCGACGCAAAAAAGTCCTTAAACAAGCAAAAGGATTTTTCGGAAGACGCAAAAACGTCTGGACCGTAGCCAAAAATGCAGTAGATAAAGCCATGCTTTATGCCTACCGCGATCGAAGAAACAAAAAGCGCAGCTTTAGAGGCCTTTGGATTGTACGTATCAATGCAGGGGCGCGACTTCATGGAATGTCGTACAGCCAATTTATGGGCAAGATCAAAGCCAACAATATCGAACTCAACAGAAAAGTGTTGGCCGACCTTGCGATGAACAACCCCGAAGCTTTTAAAGCTATTGTCGAAAAACTAAAATAAATAACGCTATTACTATTCGTTTAAAAACCTGTCCCTCGGACAGGTTTTTTTAATTTACTATACAGAGATCATGCTAACTATATATCACAATCCACGCTGTAGAAAATCTCGAGAAGCCGTCACACTCCTCGAAGAAAAAAAGATTCCTTTTGAAATTGTTTATTATTTAGATACACCACTAAACGCAATAGCGCTAAAAGAAATTCTTTCTAAATGCAATCTCGTACCGTCCCAAATCATTAGAAAACAAGAAGCGATCTGGAAAACAAACTATAAAGGGACCGAATGGTCCGAAGAACAATTGCTTCAAATACTCGTAGATCATCCAAAATTGATTGAGCGACCCATCGTCACCGGACCAACTGGCGGTGTATTGGCGCGCCCCATCGATAATTTAATTGCTTTTTTAGCAAAATAGTTTAATACCTATTAAACCATTCAAAGCACGATTCGTCTAAAGCAAAACAAAGTATTTGTGAGAAAGAAAACTATGAAAAAGCTGTGTGCAATTCTGCTCATGTGCCTGCCCCTTTTGTCCAAAGCGCAACGTCCTGAAGGAGCAGGAATGCCTCAAAAAATCACCGTTTCAGGAACCGTAATTGATGCAGACACCCAACAACCCCTAGAATACGCTACCATCACCTTCCAAAACCCTCAAAGGCCCAATATGCTACAAGGAGGGATCACCGATGCGACGGGAAAGTTTGAAGTAGAGATTTTTCCCGGTAGGTATGCCCTAAAGGTAGAATATATTTCTTTCGAGCCTTTTACCAAAGAACTCGCGCCCTATCGAGAAGCACAAGACTTGGGGGTTATCGGATTGACCATATCAGACAATGCCTTAGAAGAAGTACAAGTGGTCGGAGAACGTACGGAAGTAGAATTCCGTTTGGACAAACGTATCTATAACGTGGGTAGCGACATTACTGTTCGTGGAGGTAGTGTTGCCGATGTGTTGGACAACGTTCCCTCGGTATCCGTAGATATCGATGGAAATGTGGCCCTTAGAGGCAATGACAACGTTCGAATTTTGATCAACGGCAAGCCTTCTGGGTTGGTTGGCATTTCTGGTCCTGAGGGACTGCGCCAACTTCCTGCAGAGTCCATCGAAAAAGTAGAAGTGGTTACCTCACCCTCGGCACGCTACGATGCTGAAGGCACCGCAGGTATTCTCAATATCATTCTAAAAAAAGAACAATTAGAAGGAATCAACGGTACCTTTAGTGCCAACGCCGGTATTCCAAAAAATACACGCGGTTCTGCCAACTTAAACTGGCGTACCAAAAAATTTAATGTCTTTACTACCAACACTTTTAGCGATGACCGCAATAAAGGAGGGGGCTATGACGACAATGTGTACTTTAATGGTGCAGCACCGGACACCTACCTCGAAGAAATTGACAATGTGACCCGAGATCAAAAAAGCTTCTTTTCGAGACTTGGTTTCGAATATTATATCAACGACCAAAGTTCCGTAATCCTATCGGGCTTTTACCGAAACAGTGACGGCAATAATAACTCGTTGGTTGAAATTAGAGAACTTACTGCCAGTCGTGATGTCTCCAGTTATACCACCCGTGAAAATCTTGAAAATGAATTGGATGAGTCCCTGCAATACAGCATCGATTATACCAATAAGTTTGATGATAATGGCCACGAGCTTACAGCGCGTTTTCAGTATGAAGAAAGTGCTGAAGATGAATTGAGCAGCATTGAGGCAAAAGGATTGTTGCCCAACATTATTCCGGCAAGTTTTGAAACCGTTGGGTCGTTAGAAAATCAAAAAAGAATACTGGCCCAAGCGGATTATGTTTGGCCCATAGACGAAAACACCCAATTTGAATTGGGTTATCGGGGCAATTTTAACACCCAAGAAACCGACTATGAAGTCGCCTATATTAACAATGGTGTACCTACTATAGATCGAGATCTTTCTAACGTTTTGGTGTATAAAGAGTTTGTAAATGCCGCCTATACCCAATACGGGAAAAAAATCAACAAATTTTCATATTTGTTGGGGCTGCGAATGGAACATTCGAACATCCAAATCGACCAGCAGACCACCAATGATTTTACGCAGAAAAAATACACGGACTGGTTTCCAACGGCAAACTTTTCGTATGAACTCAATGAAAGTGAAAGCTTTACCCTGGGACTTAGCAGACGCTTGCGCAGACCTCGATCACGGTTTATCAATCCCTTTCCGTCAAGAACAAGTATCACCAATTTATTTACAGGAAATCCAGATCTTAATCCAACCTATACAGGCAACTTAGATTTTGGGTATTTGAAAAGATGGCAGAAATATACCTTTAACAGCTCGGTATATTATCAAAAGTCAACCAGTGTTTTTACTTTTGTAAACATCAATACAGGAGAAACAGTCGTCATCAGTGGCAATCCCAATGACCCCAATAATCCAGAAGTACGGGTGCCTGTCCTCAAAAGATTTCCAATCAACCTTTCGGAAAACAACCGTCTGGGAGTAGAAATGAACCTTACCTACACCCCCAGTAGAAGCGTTCGCTTAAACGGAAACTTTAACTTTTTTAACAGCAGCACGATCGGAAGCTATGAGGGACGCTCTTTTGATGCCGACAATATCAGCTGGTTTGCGCGTATGAACGCCAGCATTCGTTTGCCCAAAAAATACAACCTTCAAGTTCGTGGTTTTTATCGTGGCCCTTCAGAAACAGCCCAGTCTAGAAGTCAAGGATTTTATATCATCTCTGGAGCACTCAATAAAGAAATACTCAATGACAAAGGATCATTGTCCCTACGGTTAAGTGATTTTTTCAATACGGGACGTTTTCGCAATGAGACGTTTACAGATACCTTTACCAGCTATACCGAATACCAAAGGCGACAGCCCACCTATATTTTGAGTTTTACCTATCGTCTCAACCAGAAAAAGAACCAACGCGATCGACGCAATATGACTGAGGGCCGTGAAGACGATGATGATTTTGAATATTAATATTCAAAAAACTAAGCATAAAAAAAAGCGCTAGAGATAGCGCTTTTTATATTTATTTCAACTGTTTTTTAGCCGCTTGACGCTCGTCAAACCATTCTTTTGCAGCACCAAAGAGCCAATAAGGAATGACAAACGTTAATAAGAAAATCATGAGCCAAAAGCCGATGGTTAATATACTTAAGAAAGCTAAAAATCCGAGATACTGGTCAAATTCAAACATACTATCAAATTCTGAGACAAAAATACAATATAAATTGAATTGCATTTAGTGATCATCAAAAATATTTGAACAAAAGACAGTATTTTTGTAAAGAAGTATAGCTTATGGAATATCGTATAGAAAAAGACACACTTGGCGAAGTTCAAGTACCAAAAGACGTGTATTGGGGCGCACAAACCGAACGCTCAAGAAATAATTTTAAAATTGGGGCCTCTGGATCGATGCCACTGGAGATCATTTATGGATTTGCCTACCTCAAAAAAGCCGCTGCTTATACCAATTGCGACTTGGGTGTGCTTACGCAAGATAAAAGAGATGCCATAGCGACGGTTTGCGATGAAATTTTAGCCGGAAAACACGACGACCAATTTCCGTTGGTAATCTGGCAAACCGGTTCGGGTACGCAAAGCAACATGAATATCAACGAAGTGATTGCCAACCGCGCACATGTCCTTGCCGGTAAAAAATTGGGGGCAGGCGAAAAAACATTGCAACCCAATGATGATGTCAATAAATCCCAATCTTCTAACGATACATTCCCAACCGGAATGCATATCGCAGGCTATCAGAAAATTGTAGAAACCACCCTGCCTGGACTTCGACTGCTCAGAGCTGCGTTGGATCAAAAAGCCCAGGCTTTTAAAAAAATCATCAAAATAGGACGTACCCATCTGATGGATGCGACACCTTTGACACTAGGGCAAGAATTTTCTGGTTATGTTGCGCAATTGGATTTTGGAATCAAAGCTTTAGAAAACACCCTACCCCATCTATCCCAATTGGCCTTGGGAGGTACAGCCGTAGGGACAGGAATCAACACACCCAAGGGGTATGCTAAAAAAGTAGCGGCGTATATCGCAGAATTTACAGGACTGCCTTTTGTAACAGCCGCAAACAAATTTGAATCCCTAGCCGCACACGATGCAGTAGTAGAAACCCACGGTGCTTTAAAACAAATTGCAGTTGCTTTAAATAAAATTGCAAATGATATTCGGATGATGGCCTCTGGCCCACGCTCCGGAATCGGTGAACTCCTGCTCCCCGCCAACGAACCAGGAAGCTCCATCATGCCCGGTAAAGTTAATCCTACCCAGTGTGAGGCATTAACAATGGTCTGTGCGCAGGTTATGGGAAATGATGTTGCTGTAACCGTGGCAGGCACCCAAGGACACTATGAACTCAATGTGTTTAAACCCGTTTTGGCTGCTAACCTTTTGCAATCCGCGCAATTATTGGGCGATGCTGCCGTGAGTTTTACAGAAAATTGTGTGGTTGGTATCGAAGCCAATCAAAATCGAATTAAAGATCTGGTTGATAATTCGCTGATGTTGGTAACAGCCCTAAACACCAAAATCGGCTATTATAAAGCAGCCGAAATTGCTAACAAAGCCCACCAAGAAGGGACCACACTCAAAGCGGCTGCTTTGGCTTTAGGCTATGTCACTTCAGAAGAGTTTGACCAATGGGTACGTCCAGAAGATATGATTGGACATGATGAATGAATTGCAATTCATTAAATTTGCCTCGGAATATAAATCCGATTTTGTCCGACTAAACTACGATTGGCTCAATGAGTATTTTGAAATAGAACCCTATGATCGTGAAGTACTAGAATCCTGCGAACAAACAATCATAGCAAAAGGAGGACACATTTTTTTTGCGTTATTGGACCACAAGGTTGTAGGCACTTTTGCTTATATAAAAATTGAAGAAGGCGTTTATGAATTGTCAAAAATGGCAGTCACAAAATCCTTACGCTCGCGGGGTATTGGCAATCAAATTATAGCATTTTCTATTCGTTTTGCAGAACAACACCACTGGAAAAAACTCATCCTCTACTCCAGCAGAAAACTAAAAAACTCCATTCACCTCTATCGTAAGTACGGATATATCGAGGTGCCATTAGAAAACAATGCACCCTACAAAAGAGGTGATATCAAGATGGAACTTGATTTGAAAGTATAGAAGGTGTTTGGTAATTGAATTTTCCTATATTTGTTTAGAATCATTCGAAGAGACGTTTTTATACACCTCTTCCCGGCGCTATTTAAACTTGCATCTATTCTTTCTGCAACCGTAGTAATTACGGGAGTTATCATGATCCAGTATAAAACCGATGGGGCTTGGGATTTGTGGAATCGTGGTCGATAGGGAACTTCAATATTTTGGGGAGGATTGCTGGGTGTGCTCCTTACTTTTTTTCATTTTTTTATTGAATCGTATCTCGGGAAAAAAATCAAAAAAAAAGCCGCTAATAATACGGAATCGTTTACGGATATTCACCTTAAAATTAAAATTATTCCAAGGATTGGGCTATTAGTAATTCTACTCGCTTTTCTATTTATGATCCGTGCTTCACACGGTT
>Ga0255770_10005271_pt1 | contig 10681 bp, 7 predicted proteins | sample 071ome_22_FD_179968 | JGI IMG/M metagenome (GOLD analysis project Ga0255770, IMG submission 179968) | Coastal salt marsh microbial communities from the Groves Creek Marsh, Skidaway Island, Georgia - 071404AT metaG (version 2) | ecosystem: Environmental > Aquatic > Marine > Intertidal zone > Salt... | reverse complement strand
CATCCGAAACCTTCGACGGCTAAAGTCTTCGCCACGTCCACCAATATCTCGACTCTCCTCTTCACGACATGCGAATCACAATCGCGCAAACCGTTGAAATTTTCGTCGCCCTCTTGCGACACGGATTGCGCAGACCCGTCGATCAGGAATATCACGTGAGAAGAAGATTTCGTCGCGACGGTGCTGTTTCCCGCGGACATCGCGGGCGTCGCCATCTTTGGAAGAAGAAGAAAATCTGACGGCGCGGAAAAGAGTAATTCTCTTCTCCCTTTTCTTTTTAGCGAAAATGAAAATTCAAAGCGTTACGCGAGCACGCAGCGGGGTTGATTTTTTTTTTATTTCAGCATCCAAGGTGATGCGTGTATTTCGATATTACAATGGTGTCTCTCTTTCGATGATTGTATTGTGTGTGTGTTTCAGTGCGTCTCTCTCTTTAAACTTGAGCATTCTCCCTCATATTATTTGCCCGGGCAGCCGTGTTCTTTCGCGTAGTTATAGCAGTCCCAGTGACCATTCTCTCTTGCGACTTGTAAAGTCCTTGCATCCCATCTCCAGCCGTTTTCGTGCAAAAACTTCAACGCTTCGAGTTGGCCATTCTCGGCTGCCCAATCGCAGGCGTAATCACTTTTCTCTAAGTCTCTGTCGACGTAGTATTGAAGAATGTTGAGATGACCGTTATATGCTGCTCTGCATTCATAACCTTTATAATTGAGATTCAATTCCTCGATCAAGTACTTGAGGCATTCGAGATGACCGTTGCTTGCCGCGTTACGAGCAGCAACCCATTCAACCTTCCATTTCTTCTCGTGTAAATACTTCAGCAACTCGAGATGACCACCGCTTGCGGCACCTTGAGCGACTTGATAAGATTTACGACATTTCTTCACCTTCCAGAAGTATTTGATGAAATCAAAGTTTCCCGTTCTGGCGACTTCGCGGAGAAACTGTACTCCAAGGCTACTTTGTATGTGTAGGGGGCGGGAGAGAACGTACTTCTCGTGAGCTTCCAAGAGCGTTTCGATCGAAGATAACTCGCCAATCTTAAACTTCTGCCCCACGTCGACGCCCAGTCGTCTCACCGCGTCCCGACAGCTCCTGTTCAAACATCGTCAGTCACACACATTGCACAATAGAAAAAAAAAGGTGAGATCAAATCACCTGCTCGCTCCGAAGAAAAACTTCAAGTCCGAATCGTTCAGTTTCGTCGCGACGTGCGCGCGCCAAACGTCTTCGTATCCGCCGTCTCGTTCCCAAAGTCGCTGCAGAGGACTTTGGTCTTCGTCCACTTGCTCCGCTCGCATCTTTTTCGCCGGCGGAAGATGGAGGGAAGAGTTGGACATGGTGTGTCTTTTTAAAAATACGCGCGCGCGGCGAAAAACTCGCGACTTTTTTTTGTTGGTTACTCAAAAATGTTTGTGTGTGTGTTTCGATATTACAATGGTGTCTCTCTTTCGATGATTGTATTGAGTATGTTTCAGTGCGTCTCTCTCTCTCTAAAATTGAGTATTCTCTCATATATTTATTCCGGGCAGCCGTGTTCTTTCGCGTAGTTATAGCAGTCCCAGTGACCATTCTCTTGCGCGAATTTTAATGTGGATTTGTTCCAACTCCAACCGTTTTCGTGCAAAAACTTCAACGCTTCGAGTTGGCCATGACTTGCAGCGAACTCGCAACACTGAAAATGACCTCCCATACCTTTCTCAAGCAAATACTGCAGGATATGGACGTGTCCGTTGGACGATGCGTCAACGTCGCAGAATCTAGGGCGAACTTTTAATTCCTCAATTAAAAACTTCAAGCACTCGAGTTTACCGGCACTAGAAGCCGCATCGCACGCGGTTGGTTTGATCGTCTTCTTCATTCGCTCATGTAAAAATCTCAGCAATTCGATATTACCACCTCTTGCAGCACCCTCGATAACTTGATCCGACCAACGACATTTCTTCACCTTCCAAAAGTATTTGATGAAATCAAAGTTTCCCGTTTGAGCAACTTTGCCGAGAAACGTTTGCTTGGCTCTCCGATCAGGAAATCTACTGTCAAATACGTACTTATCGTGCGCTACCGAGAGCGTTTCGATCGAAGACAACTCCCTAATCTTAAACTTCTTCCCAACGTCGACGCCGAGACGTCTCACCGCGTCCCGACAGCTCCTGTTCAAACATCGTCAGTTACACACATTGCATAATAGAAAAAAGTGAGATCAAATCACCTGCTCGCTCCGAAGAAAAACTTCAAGTCCGAATCGTTCAGTTTCGTCGCGACGTGCGCGCGCCAAATATCCTCGTAACCACCATCTCGTTCCCACAGTCGCCGCAGAGGACTTTCCTCTTCCTCTCCTCGCATCTTTTTCGCCGGCGGTGGCGCGGTAGACGGCGGAAGATGGATGGAAGAAGAAGAGGACATGCGTGTCTCTTTTTTAAAAATACGAGCTCGCGCTCAATAAAAAACTGACGATTTTTTGAGCTTTTTGAGCTCCACAAAAAAGCGGCAAAACAACAACATGCGCCGGTGTTCTGCGGCGAAAAGAGCGGCGTCTCTGCTGCGGAACGGCACGAATCGCGCGGGTTCTTCTTCGAAAAACTCTTGGTGCGCGCCTTCTGCTCCTCCTCCTCCTCCTCTGATTGTATCGGAGCAACGACGAGGACGAGAAGAAGAAGAAGAACGATTTTTCCATTATCAGCATTCGAGGAGAGAAGTAACAACTTTCGCTGCCCCGTCGTCGTCGTCGTCGTCGTCTTCGCGCGAGAGGAAGAGCGGGAGAGGACGGAGAGAGGGAAGAAGAGAACGCGCGAATGGATGGTTGACGACGACGTCGACGTCGACGTCGACGTGGGCGCCGCCGAGCGGCGTTTTGAGTTACGGCACGAACGCAGGAGAGAGTGATGAAGAAGAAGAACAAGAAGGAGTCGATGCGAGCGCGCGACGACGACAACAACCGCCTTCGTTTCGAGACGTGGACGACTCGCGGTTACCGCCCGAGCTGAAAAGACGCACGTTAGTCGCGACCATGCGACGACACAGGCAAAAGAAAGACGCGAAAGCGGTTCAAGAAACGTTCGAGGTGTTGAGGAAGCATCATAAATATCCCGGGCGAGGCGCGTATAACGTTTTGGTGCACTGCGCGGCGGACGGCGGCGACCCGGAGGCGGCGTTGGAGATTGTGGGCGCCATGGTGGCGGATAACGTGGTGCCAGACGTGACGACGCACCACGGGATTTTGTTGGCGTTTTGTAGGAGTGGGAGGGTGAGAGAAGCTTTCGAGTGGTTGCAGATGCACTGTTTGGGCGTGCCGTCGTCGTCGTCGTCTGTAGGGGGCGGCGGCGGCGGCGGCGGCGAGGAGAGCGGATGGGACGTGCATTTGAAAGCGCCGGGGGAGGCGGTGCCATTGAGCGAGATTTTCGACGAGCAAGATGCAGACGCGGATATTCCCGTCGGAGATGACGTGGACACGGCAGCAACGCGATCGATGCACCAACCGGCACCGCAAACGGCGTTGCCAGTAAAATTATTTACCACTTTGTTGAGGTACGCGGCGACACACGCGAGTCGAGAGATTTTCCAAGCCACGGAAGTGTTGATGTTTCAAATGAACCAACCAAACTTAACGCCCGGTGCGGACGCGTTAGAATCGAAACTGCGCTTGGTAGGGACGTGCGCAAACGGAACTTCTCGCGAAGTTGAAGAAGTTTGGCAAATGTTTAAAAACGAACACAAATCCATGTGGGCGCACAGCGAGCGCGTTTCGGCTCACTGTAAAATTGCGAATAGAAAGTTTGTTAGGAAAGGCGGCAAAGAATCCGCCGCGTCTAAAAAAAGCATGGAGATGGCTGAAAATGCGCTCGACACTTTGTTATGGAGGTTAGGCAAGCGCGTGTATTCTGATTCCGTGCCAACAGCAAAGTTTTCGGAAAGGTACAACGTCAAGTATCGCACCGGGTGGTCCGGCGCTCGAGGTTTGGCGGCGGCACAGTTTTTGAAAAGACGCGACGCGATGCAAAAATCGCGCAGAAAAGATAGCAATAAAGATGCCCGAAATCCTTGGAAATCGTGGCGCACAGAAACTGCAAACGCGAGGCAGCATCAAGTGATTGGAGGAGGGAGCGTCACCCGTTACGACGAAGATAGTAATAGTTTTAGCACCGAGAACGGCGAGGATTTCATGAAAGACCGATACCTCGAAGAAGAAAATGAGGAAATTGTGCTCGACTTAGCGTCACAATACGCCATTCGCGCGCACGAAAGAGAAGTCCGCGCGGCGTGTAACGCCGTTTCGACGATGTTCGCAAACAGAGGGGATGTGGCGAGGGCGAAAGAGGCGTTTCAGATGATGACGGCGAACGAGGTGCGACCGGATGTGTATTCGTTCACGGCGTTGATGCGCGCGGAATTGAACGCGTTCTTATCCCCGACGCACCATCATCGCTCCCACGATGAACAAAAAGAAAGAGATCAAACAACCGCGAATATCGATGCAACCATCGGCACACCGGAAGAAGCTTTGGAGCACGAGGACGAAGAAGAGATTACCCGGAAAACATTCATCGAAGACGACATCAACGAGGAAGAAGACGGAGATGAACTGGAAGATCGATTGGATGCGACCTTTGCGAGAGTAGAAGCGTTGCGAGAGCGAATGTTAGACGCCGGCATCGTTCCTGATGCGGCTTCCTTCGTTACGGAACTCGTTCTCGCTGGAAAATTCTACGCTTCCATGATGGAACGGGACGGCGCCACTTTACGTTTAGTCCAAGATCGTCGTCGACGCGTGTCAGACATTTTACTCCGAATGCAAAGCTTGGACGTGAAAATGGACGTCGTTGCGTATAACGCGTTAATTGGTGCTTTATCGAGAAACAATGACGTCGAATCTGCGTTTAAAACGTACAAGTCCATGGCGTCCTCAAACATCACGCCCGACGCGGTGACCTTTTTAGAACTCTTTCTCGCGTGCGAACGACGAGGACGCGAAGTTTCGGACGTCTTGGCACATTTGCCGTATCCCACGCACGGTGAGAAAAGGGAGGACATGATACAGACGGCTTTGAGTGATATGAACGACTCTTGCGGCGACCCGTTACTAGTTAAAGCTCGAGAATACGTTGACGAAGCCGAAAGAGAGATGGATTTACACGGCGTGGCGCACACGTCGGAATCCTTGACGGCGCTCGTGCTCGCGAGAGGTAAATTGCGTCAACCGGGTGAAATCGTCAATCTATTCGAGAAGCATTTCAAAGCAAAAAGCGATATTGCCGACGATCGATTTTACGCGACGTGCGTGCAATGTTTATCGAAGCTCGACCCGAACGAAGCCTTGCGCATCTTTGACGAAGTCTACGAGAGCACCTCGGACAAGAAGGACAGACATCCAAACCTCTACGCGCTAAACGCGTGCGTCGCAGCGTGCGCCGAACTCCGTCACATCTCCGAAGCTCGCAAACGCGTCTCCCGATTCGTAAAAAACAACCCGGCAACGCCGCTGTCCTCGGACACGCTGGACGCCTTGTTCAAATGCGCCGCCGCTTCCGGCGCGTTTGCCGCGCAAGCGCCCGCCATCGTCAAAGAGCTCGTCAACCAACTCGGCGTCGTCCCATCAAAGAAAATCTTCCGCCAACTCTACGAAGGCGTCGGTTTAGCGCACGAGAACGACCGCAACGTCTCCAAAACCTTAGCCCGAGAGGTGTTCGGCGAAGTCCACGCGAAGCGATACGAGGACCGAAAAACGCAAAGGAAAAGCGGCGATAAAAATAACCGCGACGACGAGGACGACGAGGACGAGAACGACGGCCTAGCAGCGAACGACGGAGGAGACTATCACGACGACGAAGAGTTCTTCGACGACGACGACGACGACGATGTCTTTTAAAATGTGTGGCGGTAGCGCGAGAGAAGATTTTTTAGAACCTTCGCGTGGTACTTAGTTGTAAAAAATGTGTCTTCCTCTGAATCAATCAGCACTCGCCCTCCCACGAGCAAAAAACTCCATTTTCCATTCGAAGAAAAGAGGCGCTTTAGCGCGTCGTGCAAAGAGAAAGAGAGAGAGAGAGAGAGAGACGTAGGTAAACGATACTACGGTGTTCAAGGGCAACCACCGCGCGACGACGACATGGAAAAGAGCCGCCGAGGAAGCGATGACGATGAGACGGCGTTGCTGTTGCCCAGCAAACCAGCGGCGCCTTCCCCGCGGGCGAGGACGACGAAAGAGCGCGGCTCAATTTTAGACGAAGAAGAAGATATCAACGAAGAATATTCTTCAAAAATGAAATCTCTGGTCGGGAAAGTTATCGCGGTGAAGGTTTTGATTTTAATCGTCGTCGCGTGCGCGGTGTCCGCGAACGTGGCGGCGAACAACGGGGAGTGGTCGCCGGAAGCGGGGAGCGCGATGGGGAAGTTGAAGAAATTGGCCCAGAGGGCGATGTTTTCGCGGCGCGGCGGAGCGAACGACGGTACAGGCCGGGTGGAGATTAACGGCGACGGCGCGTTGCTGGTGTCCACGTCTTTGGAGCACTCGGCGGCGTCGTTAGGTGACCACGAAGGTTATGGAAATGAAGGAACTTCTTTGACGAATGAGGCGTCCGCGGCGGCGAAGAAGGAGGAAGAGGAAGCGTTGGAAGAGGAAGAACTTTTAGTCGGCGTGCACGACCAAGTGTACGGGAAGAAACATTTGATTGATAAGAACATATTGAATAAACGAGAAGGGAAAGACTTGCCTATTTTCATTCACATTCCAAAAGCCGGAGGGACTTCGGTGGAGGCAATGGTCGCCAACGTCGGCGGGAGAATCGGGAGTTGTAACAGCAGAGAAACGAACGGGGCGTCGAACGAAGCCGCGAGGCCGTACGAAGTGCACCCGGCGTGGGACGTAGGAAAAGCAGAGGATTTTCATTCGCCGCCAAAAGTGGCGAAAGGGAAGATGTATTTAGAAAATTCATTCACGACAGTCAGGAATCCGTATTCGAGAGCCGAGAGCGAATATTTTTGGTACCTTTTGAGAAAGTACCCGAAGGAGTACGAATTGTTGCAAAACTCGACGGATAATTGGCAAACGTACGTCAATAGCGAAGGAAAAGTGTATTACTACAACGAAGTTTTAAATCGAGCGACGTTTGATGAGCCGAAACCGTCGTGGATGTCCTGTGAAAAGTTTGGCGTCTGGTTGAAAGATTCGAGCGAGTTTGTTTTGAAGAATAGTTTACTGGAGTGTTATCGAGTAGGTAAGTATAGCGAAGGGAGCATTGCGGCATGCGACGAGACGTTAACGCGTGCAAACGGCGGGAAAGGTCCAACAGAGAGTGACGGATCGAGTATGATTATTGGGAAAGACCACACGCACCACGTTCCTCAATACGTTTTAGGACGAACGGCGGAAAAAGTGTTTAGCATTGAAGATTGTTTCGATGATGAAGAAGGAGTTTGTGTTGACGTTCGCACGAGATCGAATGCTAAAGACGCGACAGTGATGCAACCAAACTTGATGTCGTATTTACGCGAAAAGTTCTCGCCTAAAATTACCCCGGAGGTGGTCAATTCCATCTCGGGGAACAAAGATTTGAACAAAGCGACGTTGAGTCAGTGCTGGCGAAACGGGAACATGCCTTCAGAGACGATCTCAAACTTCTTGAAAGCCTACGATGTTGATTTTGAAAAGTATGGGTACAGTAAAGAGCTTCCTGGGGGAAGAGAAAAGAGCGCTCTTTTGACATCAAAATCTTCTTCTTCAGAGGCTCAAATGGGCCGCGACGAAAAGGAAGATGCGTCGGTGAAAAAGATGTCCTCTTCGTGGGAGAAGACGCAAAAAGAACGCTTCGAGAGAGAAGCCGAATTGAAAACGCTAGCAGAGGCGAGGAAACAAGAACTCGAAAAGCGAGCCATGTTGGCAAAAAAGCAAGACGAAGAAATTGAAAAGCTGACGCAAATGTCCAGCGAACTCGCGGACGCCAAGATCCAAGCGGAAATCGAACTCGAGGAAACGCAGAAGCAAATCGCAGAGGAGCGCTTGAAACGCTCAAAACGCATCGTAAAACGTCGACGCAATAACCGTAAACTTTTAGGAGGAGGTAACGTGGAAATTCACACCGCGGCGACGTTAGAGGCTCAAGACAAAGAGGATTTACCCGACCACGAAGCAGTATTAGGACGTCTCGGCGAAGAAGAAGAGAATGAAGACGAAGAAGAAGGAGGAGATGCGTCTGTCCTAAACTTGGACCACGACGAACCGACGAACCGTAAAATGCTCTTTTGCGCGGGTGGCTTGAGAGTTCCGAGAGTACACGTGGAGAAAGATAGTGAAGTTGGATGGGCAGTCTGGAACACGGACAAAGAGTTGCGAGAGGAAATGCGCGAAAGAGGTGAACTCGCTGCAAAATAGGATATAGAACATGTAAAATAATCGCAGCATATATAGCAGTGACTAGTAACGTCTGTGTCGTACGTACACTGTATAAAAGTAATGTAAACATTTTTTATCGTTTTTAATGTTAAACAGAAGGATTTTGGTATAAAAAACTTTTGATGTGGCTAATTTTCTCTCGCGACTACGCACTCAACTCGCTCCGATTCTCTCTTGTCCCCCTCTCATTCTCTCTCTCTCTTATATATTGTAGTGGTACATTTTTTATTCTTTGATCTGTTGTATATGATGTTCTTTCTTCTTTCCTCTATGAAGTAGCGCTATATGCCGGTCCAACGCCCTCATAAAGCGTGACTTGTAGCGTCCCGCCTGAATACTTGTTCACCATATCCGCGGTGGTCAAATTATAATCCTCCTTGGCGACCGTGTACCCTTCAATGTAATCCTTCATTTCCGGAATGAAATGTCTGCGCGCGTGCGCTTTGAGGCCTTCTGGGGTGATGAAATCCTTCACAAACTGCGTAGCTTGCTTGGAAATCTTAAACGCCTCCTCTGGGTGGCTCTCCGCCCACAAAAATTTCTCGTGCAAATCCGACATGTCCTCGTTCAACGGAATGTAATGCACCCACGGTGTAATGTCGTCGTAAAACGAATCGCGCATCATCGTCTCGTGGTGAAACAAAACACCCGGCATGGCTAAGAATCGAAACGTAGACTTCCACGACGTCCCCCCGCCGCCTCCAATATCGACCAAGTATTTATACTTTTCAAATTGACAGGCGTTCCACACGTCGCCGGTGGAAAAGATCGGGATTCGATCGTCGATGCAATTCTCAGACGGCGCTCGTGGGTTACTATCGCTAAATTTGATGTCGTAATTGTCTGGATATTTGCTCGCGATGATCGCCGCTCGCAATCTCGGCGGCACTCGGTGTCTCACATCCTTGTCCGAGCGCCCTCGATTATCCAAGACGTTTGCTTGAATAGTTTCGATGTCTTTGTCGCACAATCCCGCTATTCGCACGTATCGGTTTGCATCCAACGTCCCAACTTTCGGGTACGCTTCCAAGTAGTGCCAATCCGAGCCTCTCCAGACGGCTTTATTCAACAACTTATCGAACGCTTTTCTCTCCGCGTTCTCAGAGTTGTAATTCTTAAAATCCAACCTCGAACTCGCGCACATCGGTTGCGTCGGGTCCGGATTCTTCGTGGAAAACCAATCGCATTGCGTCTTCACCGGATCGTACGCGTGCGCCAAACACGGCGTAAACGGCAACGTCGGAGCTTGCGATAATCCAATCATTCTCTTATTATTCTTCGGCACAGTACCAAACGAGAAAATTCTCGTCGGTAAACTCGGGCACCCTTTCTCCGAGTCGATGCACTCGACTTGCGGGAAATCCGACGTCACCCACGGCACGTGAAACGGCGGTTGCCCAGCTTTAAATCTATCCGGAAACTCCTTCGGCATGACCGCGTTCAAAAACTGCACGACACCAGACGAGCGATCGTCCACATTCTCCGGAGTCCCGGTTTCTTTAATTGTCCACGATTTGAAGCCGTACTTTTCCGTCCACGTGAACAAGTGCGTCGGCATGCGCTTTTGTTCCGGCAAGAGCGCCGCGCGCGTGTCCAAAATGTCTTTGAACGTCGTCACGTCCCAGCTGTTGAAAGAATTAAGATTTTATAGTCGATAAAGTGGTTAGTTTTGCGATGAAAATGAATCGACGCTCGCCGTGCGCTCTAAACGCGAAAGAGAGAGAGAAAGAAAAAAAGAAGAGGACGAAGCGCCCAACACGACGAGAGAGAACTCTCTGAACACGAAAAAAAAAAAAAGATGAAGAAGAAAACGCGCTCTGTCGGTGATGCGTATCGTACCTGTGATCTCCCGGGAGTAAGAAACTCCCCGGGTTACAGTTCCCGTTCTGACACCTTTGCCAGACGGAAGCGACGCCAACGACCGCCCCGGTTAACGCCAAGGCGGAGACGACGATCGACGAGAGGTATTGAAACGTCGATTCTTTTTCTTCTTCTTCAACTCCTCCTCCTCGGTGCGCGTCCCGCTGATGATCGCGGCCATTGTTGCTTCCCGAGGTGGAGGCTAAGAGCGAGGATTTCTCGGACGATCGACCCATCTCTCCTCGCGAGCGTCTTCTTCTTCTTCCGCTACTTCTCTCTTCTCGAAGGGGAGACTTCTTCTTCTTCTTCGGGAGGACTTTTGCGTTTTATCGCGCGCTCGCGATTGTCTTCTCGGATCCCCCGCGGCCGCGGTTTCTTTTCCCCAAACGAGTAGTTTTGGAAAAATCTCTCTCTCTCTCTCTCTCTCAGTGT
>Ga0255770_10005262_pt1 | contig 10691 bp, 12 predicted proteins | sample 071ome_22_FD_179968 | JGI IMG/M metagenome (GOLD analysis project Ga0255770, IMG submission 179968) | Coastal salt marsh microbial communities from the Groves Creek Marsh, Skidaway Island, Georgia - 071404AT metaG (version 2) | ecosystem: Environmental > Aquatic > Marine > Intertidal zone >... | reverse complement strand
CTGAAGATAAGCGTCCTCTGGAGCAATAGGCTTACGCTCTGACCGAGTAACTTGAGCCTGGGCGTCAGACAGCAAAAGCGCAACAGTGAGCGCTGCCAACGCGCCAAGAGTGATTAAGCCTAGCACCCATTGGCGGCAATATAATTGGGGGCGCATATCAACTTTCAAAAGAACCAGCCAAGCATTTCAGACGGATCTGGCTTGGCTGGAGTTATGCTTATAAAATCTAAACCAAATCGTTCAGCACGTTTGCTCCATGGCGCAGGATTCGTATTTCGCGTCTGGTATCACAACGCCTTCACAGGCTTCCTTGACATTCACCTTGGCGTTACGGCAAGCGGTACCTAAAGCTACCATCGAGTCGTTCTCTGCATTCTTCATGTCACAAAAATACTCTTGTTGGCTGCGGGCATCTTCGCAAGTTCCCACTCGGGTTTTGGTCTGATCATCCGCTAGTCCATGTCCGGTGATAAGCAGCATTGCAAACAATCCACAGAGCATCCCAAATGTTTTTTTCACGGTATTCCTTTCTGAGATGATTAGAAATAAAAAACCCCAGCAGGCTGCGCGTTCGCACAACCTGCTTGGATTAATTTACAAAAAGGGACTAGCCGACAGTCGCCTCGCGCCCCTCTTTGGCAATATAGCCATAAGCTGCATTGCTTCGATCACCACCCATCGCTAGGTACTCAGCCTTCATTTGAGCAATCTTGTCGTGGTCAAATGCCTTAGCATCAGCCGCGATTTTTTGTGCATTCAAATTGTATAGCTTCGCTGAGTTCTCGCCAAAGATCTTGTTTTTAACTGACCCTTGACCGTCACCAAGAGGAATCTTCCAACCCTGCTGCTTCATCATGTCCTCTGGTATTTCAATGCGACGCATGGCCTCGATCTGCCACTGTGGCGAACCATACCAGACCGAATCAGTGCCCCATACCACGCGGTCAGGTCCCATAAGGTTGACCAACTGTCCTAGGAAAGCTGCGCAGAATCTTGGGTTGGTCACAGCAGTACTTGCAAAAACTGAACCAAGTTCTGCGTAGACATTGTTGACACCAAATTTTTCTGGAATGCGTGCCAAATCGGTGGACCATTCTATGTAGCCGTTCTTTTCAAACTGTGCCATTTCACGATCTGGTTTTTCAGCCAACCAAGGACGCAACGCAGAGTGATAGATGACGAAGTTCATTCCAGGCCAATCTTTAGCAGCCTGACCTAAGTCATTCACAGTAGCGCTTTCCCAGGTGCCCGCAAACGCCTTTTCGTAATCCAGTGGCATGAGACCTTTGTGGATACAAATTGTATTGATTCCGGCCTTAATGGCTTTCTCGTAGAACGGATACATGAGCTTTTCATCGTCAAGGCGCCAGGCGTACTTTGACGGACCAAAAGGATCGCCAATCGTGTAGGACTTCCAAGACACAGGCTTTAACTCCTCAATCGCACGATCGACTTCATCCATCCAATTGGGGTACTTAGGCGTGATAACCGAGTGTCCCAACATGCGAACACTACCCGCCATTTTATTCACTGCTCGACAAGCATTTTGGATCGCGTCATTGGACAAGAGCCACCAATTAGGATCATCAAATGGCGCACCAGATAGCAATGCGATCGTGGTGTCACTGTCTAGGAAAATCTCTTTCAGGTAGTTGTCCATCTTATATCTGGACAAATTGGTCGGAACGCTATTGATATTCGGGTTAACGCCAGCGCCCTCAGCCCATTTGGTCAGTCCGAGTAGACCTTCCTCTTTGAAATCATCCCGAATAAAGTGGGTCTGGTCATCAAAGATAAATTGCCCTTTATACGTCGTGCGGCGATCACCCGCAGCGTCTAGATCAAGTTCAGCGGCATGAACATCAAAAATATCACCGTGAATCTTATTCATCGCCAAGAAGGCGGCAGCGAAACCCGCGCCAGTGCCCAAAAACTTACGACGCGACATGTTGTTGCGCTTGGCTTCTCTGTCAGCGGTTTCCTTAATCAGTGCCTCGACCTGCTTTTGCTTTGCCGTTTGCGGTAAAGGATTATATTCACCGTTGGAAACAATTTGTGTCGGGACCGGAGAGCGAAACGCCGCCTCATCAGCAGGCAAACATTCTTCCATCTCTCGGTCTGTCATCGAGACCCCAAAGGGCCTTTGCTTATCCGTCATAGTACCTCTCCTCACTTAGAGTTATCGTTATATGTTCAACTGCAACTTGCATCGAGGAGACGCTTTGAAAGTGATACAACGCCCCTCGAAAAGGGTCTTGCTGTACTAAACTTTTCTTTTTTTCTTATCGACGGTCGATAAACCGTTAAATCAGTTTAGAACGAATATTCCACAAGAGTAAAGCGCTGGTCACGAAAAAAGTCGCACCAAGGGATCCCAACGTACAGACTTTCAATTTAGAGAGGATCGAGCCCGTTTCCTGTGCCACTCCTCAACGCGGTGATTTAACAACCATTTAATCAATAGGTTACGAATTATCGGGTTTGCCTTGTGTATCGTTGAGTTGCATTTTGAGGCATTTCCCTCGATCCTTTAGAACGAAAAATGCGCACAAATAATCGTCCTGGACGACGTCAGTCTACTTAAAAAAATTAATAATTAACGTCAGAGTAATGCTAACGACAATGCACGTCACAATCGGAAAGAAAAACGATCCCCCGTCCGTCTTTATAAAGATGTCGCCCGGCAACCTCCAGATCGGTAAACGTCGTAACAGAGGATAAAAAATCCCCGCAAGAAACAATACAAGACCCGTAATGATTAATAGTTTTTGCATTTAAAAAAACCGCTGCACCATCAACTCAAAATCGGATTAAACACTGCAAATAATTCATCCGTCTTTCCGCTGGTATCTTTATTGAACGCAACCTCAAGGGAACGCCTGGCTTTTTCATCAGCTATGGAATTTAATAAAAAATCCCTTTGGTTATGAGGATCACCTTTCACATAAATTTGAGTGACCAGCTCTTTTGAATCTGTCGAAATACGAACGTGGATGTGGGGTGCACGACCGGGGTATGCCACTGGCTTGATGGTTTTAAATCTGTATTGTCCTTTTTCGTTTGTTACAGTCTGACCATAACCTTGAAAAGACGGATCCGTACCGCCACCGTCGAGCGGGTGATGATACGTCTTAAATGCATCACACTGCCAGATTTCAACGCTGGCACCAGCTATTGGGACGTTATCTCTATCAACGATCGAACCATACAAATTGACGATCTCGCCAAGCGCTTTCCCCTCCTTCCCGGCCACCATGGTGAGATCCGCATCACGATCCAGAGGCAATATTGATGGATAGAACGGGCCAAGGGCCTGAGGTGGAGTCGTCACAGACTGTGCTGAATTTGTACACGAAAGCATTGGTAAGCCAAGCAGCCGTAACAAAAAATGTCGCTTATTAATATTAATCATTGAAGGGACTATTCCTCTACCAACTGCGCTAATCCCTGACCGAATGACCAATTTTCTTTAGTGACCTCAACCAAATTAATAAAGACATCGTCAGCGCGACAGCCCAATTCACTCACCAATCTGTGTGTGAGCTCTTTGTAGAATTGTTTTTTGAGATCAACTGACCGACCAGAATTCAGATAAATCTGAATAATTAGAATCTTGTCTGTGTAAGTATTCCCATGAAATTGCGGTGCAATATTTAAATTGCCAACTGGATGACGATTGATAATCTGAAACTTATCATTCTCTGGCACGCTGAACACATCCATGAGCACCTCGTAAATCACTTCACCGGCAGCAATCACATCATCGTGCGACCACTCATCAGTCGTATCTAAACGAACCATCGGCATGTCGTCTCTCCTCATAGATGGCAACAAAGGTAACGCATTACCCGATGACATCGTGAACAAATCTACCCAGCGCCATCCTAGCTGAATACTTCGAAAAAAGTAAAATTAATCGGAGCCCATATAAAATTGAGACGACCGATTAACTTGTACACAAAAAATTTCTTAAACACGGGAGACTGATTCCTTATGAAGTACGTATTGGCGTTATCCGGTCTAGCCTCGTTCGGCATCACAATCTATTTTATTCACCGTTATGGGTTCCCCATCCATCCAAAAGAATGGATTCCAGTCACCATTTATGGTCTTGGCGTTTGTCACGCCATACGACTCATCAGCCCATCAATCTACCTTCTCACACAACTCCATGCACTTGCCTGTCTGGGCCTATCGATTTATCTAATGGCAGACCGTGGTTTAGATTGGGCATTTACCAGACCCACTGATTGGTTTTCAATAATTGCCTTCGTCCTTTTTTGGGCATTCCCCCTGGCTCTAGTGTCAGAAAAGGGTTGGATCAAACGTTGGATTTGCAAATAAGAGGATGACGAAGAGATGAAACTCGTGTAGCTTGGGATGAAGGGGGATTTATGAAAAAACAAACATTATCTTTTACGACTGCATTATTTGCGATATCCGGCATCCTTTTGGTCATCGTATTTGAGTTCCTAGGATAAGACAGAGACAAATCATGAGGCGTTAGCTGGCGTCTCATGATTACCCTGTTGATGCTAGGTAATTGCAGGCTGTAGACGGACTAAGGTCTGCGCCACTGTATGCCGCGAACGTCGCCATCCCCTTAGCGACTAGAGACAAGGGATAAACACAATGCCAACTTATGTTGTTACCACGTCATCCAAAAGATTAGCCCAAGAGCAAAAGAATAGAATCGCTGAAGACATCACCCAGATCCATTGTGATCAAACTGGGGCACCAAAGTACTTCGTGCAAATCATATTTAATGAAGTCTCGAGAGAGAATTACTTCTTGGGCGGAAAACAACTCAGTGAGGACAACATTTACATCCACGCGCACATTAGGAATGGACGAACGCTGTCGTCAAAACAACGCATCATTAACGATATTGTGACTCGAGTTGCGAGCGCATCAAATGCTGACGTTTCGTCAATACAAACCTACATCACGGACATTCCTGCATCCCAAGTCGCTGAGTTCGGGACAATTCTCCCAGAGCCAGGCGAGGAAGGCGAGTGGGAGAAGCAGCAGTCAGAGGTAGCGCGCGCACGGATGAAACGACTGAGTTAACCAACTCAATCTTAGTTCATCAACGGTTTGGCTACATCATCATAACGATGTGATCTAGCCTTACTCGATACCATTGAGATGCCAACTAAAGTCCTAATTCGTTGCTCTGAGCCTCTCAAATTCATCGCAACCCCACTGATCCTCTGCATCACAGGCCAGCTGAAAAAAATCCATCGCTCGGCCGATATTCTCTTTCACGCCGATGCCACGCTCATACGCCGTCGCAATTTTCATGCATGCTTTAACTTTACCGCGCTCGCACGCCACCTCGTAATATTCCGATCCAATCCCAAAGTAATACGCAAACCCTAACGCATCACAGGATATCGCCACGTTCCCTTCGCACCCCTTTTCATAAAACTCAATCGCCTTGACGAAATCTTGTCTCAGTCCGCCACCCTTGTAGTATTCGTGCCCAAGTGAATTGCAGGCCTGGGCATCGCCAGCATCGCAATCTTTGAAGAATCGTTGAATTTCTTGAAGATAATCATGACGCACGCCAACACCGTTGTAGAGTGTGTACCCAATTGACTCGCACGCATCATGTATCCCTCCGTCACACGCTTTTTTGTATAACTCGACTGCTTTGATGTGATCCTGTTCAACACCAACACCATGTTCCAAACTTCGAGCAAGCTCATAACAAACATCAAAATCACCCCCGCCGCATAATTCCATTGATTGGATCAACGTGTCGCTTCGAGCGCTGAGGATGTAACATCCGAAAAGACAGATCGTGAGTACTACATTTTGAATCACACGCATGATTATCAAATCGCAGGCTTATTTCTTAACAGAGACAACTTCATCAGAGAATCGGGATCACTCCGAAAAATCGGGTAACGGTTTGTTCTCATCCAAATCCGATAAGGGATAATCATCCTTGCAAGCAGTGAACAATTTTCCATCGTTCATTGACTGAACGTAACAATCGAAAACCTGACCCTTATACGTGACAAGGACATTGTAGAGATGCTCAACCTGCCTTTCGGCTACATCTTTTTTTGCAGAAAAGATAATTCGGCCCTCACTCAAAACCTCCTTCGCCGCCTTTCCGGTGTAAAAGTCCGCGTAGACTTGGGGCGAAAGTGATAGTGCTAATACTAAAAAAAATGTCCGCATCATCGTTCCTAACATGAATTTAATGTCTATTTCGTGGTCAACTGGAGCGCCAACTAGTTATTAGGGCTCTCTTCGCAAAAAATGTTCAATCTTCTTCCCAATGATGGTGCCGTTTTTCATCACGCTGACTTTCTGACAAGACATGAAGCGAGTGGGTATTTTTCAAGCATCAGACAAGAAATACCGTGGCAACACGATCAGGTAGTCATGTTCGGAAAGGTTATCACGACCAAACGACAGGTTTCTTGGCATGCAGATCATCCTGTCACCTACACCTATTCTAAGATTCAAAAGACAGCTCGACCGTGGACGCCTCATTTGGGACAAATAAAACAAGCGATCGAGCGACACACCGGATTGACGTTTAACTCGTGCCTGCTCAATTTATACGCCAGTGGTGCCGAGGGGATGGGCTGGCACAGCGATAACGAGCCAGAACTGGAACCATCTGGGCCGATCGCATCGATCTCGCTCGGAGCAGAGAGAAAATTTATTTTCCGACACAAAAGCTCAAAACAACAAATCTCACTTTACCTAGAGCATGGGAGCCTACTGTTAATGACAGGAGTAACCCAAAAATACTGGCAGCACACTCTCCCGAGGGCACCGAAGATAAACGAACCTCGGATCAATCTCACTTTTAGAAGAATCATCTCGACGCAATGACGACCGATCGTTCTGAAAGCTGCTAGCGCCCAACTACTCCATCCGCGTCGCAAATATGATCAAACCACGTCGACTCAACAGCATTCGCGGTGATCATCTTCCAACGATTAGGATCCACGCTGACGTTGTAGTGCTCACCCAGGCCCATCGATTGATCGTACATCGCTCCAGTGATGAACCTGAAGCGCTGAGCGGCACAGAGAATCCCTACCGAATATGAACGCGACAAAATTCCCATTTGATTCGACTTGAGATCATATAAAACAATGGCAACAGTTTCATTGCCCAAAGTTTTCAGCGATTGACGGTCGACGTACACGTATTCCGAATGGGTTTCACCCACCTGAATCCAGTTTGGCGTCGCTGAGAGTAACGGCTGATTCTCGGTCATCAAGATCAAGAAAATTAGGCTGACCCAGATACAGCGAAGCCTAACCATAAATCGATGCCACTTGCTCGAGGTGGATGGGTCGCCCAACCCCAGAATGATCTGTGTGCTTGTCACCGTCATAGGTCATTACGGTCGCGTTGGATTATCTCCCCAGATGATGGGGGTTTCATGACTGCTGGGACGCTCAAGGTCGATCAAGTACAACGACGTCGACATATCTTCGGACGCATCCATCAGAGTCCTTTTTAACCGTGTCGCAATCTCCGGGTACTTTGCAATCACATTAATGTCCTCAGAGGCATCGCCTCCGATATCGAACAGTTGTTCCTCAGGTGGGAAGGTACTTCGCCAGATATATTTCCAATTACCGTCAAGAACCGCACCACCAAACTCATTCACGTTCAAAATGATGTGCCCTCGCTCACTCAGTTTATTGTCCATCACAATCGGAAGAATACTTTCACCATCGACAGGACTTGCGCCTAAACTCTCCCCATCTACTAATTGTGCTGCGTCAAGAACAGTGGCATACATATCCGTCACATGAGTTCTTTCGGTGGATATATTTGGTTTGATTTTTTTAGGCCACATCAGTAACGCCGGCACGCGGAGACCACCCTCATAATACGAGCCACTACCCGACCGAAAAGGCCCATTATCGCTCGCGCTATAAAAAACGTCGCCGTCACCGGTGAGATATTTCCGTTTGACAGCACCACCATTGTCACTATGAAAAATCACTAAAGTATTGTCAGACATCCCCGAAGTCGTCAACGCGTCCATAATTTTTCCGACGCCATCATCCAACTGACCGACCATTGCGAGATAAATCTTGTCCTCGTCACGGGTTATTTTTTGCTCCTCACTCACGAAAATGTTAAACGAGAGAATTTCCTTCTCCGCTCGTTCGATGAGTTGTTTCGACGCTTGTATCGGCGCACTTGGCGCAGGAAAACTCACCATCAAAAATAAAGGTTGATCTGAGTTATGTTTTTTTATTAACTGAGCCGCTCGTGTCGCAACCAAGTCGGTTGCGTAACCCTCATCCGCGGCAGGTTTTTGTCCTAAAAACCAATCAGGTTGACCAGTGATATTGACTTTTTTTACGTGATCACCGATGGGTGTCAAATTGCCATAAAAATAATCAAACCCCTTTCCCATCGGCAGGTAGTCCTCACGAGTATGCCCCAGTAGCCAAGAGCCCAGGTACGCGGTTTGATAGCCCCCGGCTTTTAAACGAAAACCTAAGTAATGATCTGTCTCCGGCAAGCCGTACTGGCTCCAGGGCAGCAAAGACATCATTTGAAAACCTAACCGATAAGGGTACTGGCCGGACAGTATCGCCGCCCTCGTAGCCGAAGACGAGTGCATCGTATAGAAGCTTTCTAATCGAGCCCCATTTTTGGCGAGACGATCAATGTGCGGTGTTGACACCCGACCCCCATGAAACCCAACATCTCGCCAGCCCAAATCGTTCGCCAATATGTAAACTATATTCGGTCGAGTGGCACGAGTTGGAGCCTCTTGCGCGATCACTGAAGTCGTTCCACTCAACAAAAGAAAAACCCCACACACGCGGAAGAGAAGCGACATCACGTGACGCTCTCCAAAGCGATAATCGACGGCGCCGCGTTTAACGTTTCTTTAGCAAAGCCGGCGGCTTTTTTGTATTTCTCCATGAATTCATCGCGCTCCGATTGAGAGATGATCTCGTTAATGTCTTCGAACACACCGCCACAGCGCTCGTCCACGATACTGAGCAGACCAAACGGACCGGAGCCTCGATTTCGTAACACTAGTTCCGAAATTGGGCCGCAAAGGACTTCGTCATAATGTTGAAGCGCAGGTCCGGAAATACCGTGCTTTAAAAATGAGGCGGCGAGTATGCGAGCGTCCACAATCGCTTGACTTGCGCCATTTGACCCCGTGGGGTACATGGCGTGCGCAGCATCCCCCAAGAGCGCCACACATCCATCCACCCAAGTCGCTACTGGATCGCGGTCGATCATCGCGTTTTCATAGACTTCGCCTGAGTCGTTTAATAGCTCGGGGACATTTAACCAATCGTAGGTCCAATCGCGAAAATGCTCAACAAACGATTTATCTTTGACCTGTTGAAACCAACCAACATTATCTCGCATTGACGGATCGTCATAAGTTATCTCGGCAATCCAATTAATTTCAGCCAGTCCAGTCGCTGGGTCTATCGGTGAAATGGGATAAATCACCATCCTTTGTCGATCAGCGCCCAAGCCGAGGAACGACGCTCCGGTTCTCACTGGCTTCGCGATACTCGTCCCTCGCCACATCAACGCTCCACCCCAATGAATAGGCGGTTGATCGGGATGCATCTTTGCTCGAACCTCGGAGTGAATACCATCACATCCAATGAGCAGGCTGTGTTTGGCTACTCGAGCCCCGTCTTTACCCTTGAGGACAACCTCGACTCCATTGGCATCGAGGTTCGTATAACCCGTCACTTTGTAGCCCGTTTGAATGCAACCATGACCAGCCCTCTCGATCAGCTTCTTATACAACAACATGTGAAATCGGCCACGATGGACCGCGAATTGCGGCCACGTGTACCCCGCGAACAACCCACGCGGTTCGGAGTATATTTCGCGACCATTGAGGCCTACCAGCGCCCACTCCTCGACCGGGACACCAACGCTGTTCAAATCCAACTCAGAAAATCCAAGCTCGAAGAGTTCTCGCACCGCATTAGGTTGCAGATTCACACCGACACCCAGTGGTCGTAACTCGGAGACCGACTCGTAAATCGTAAAATCAATTCCAACTTGATGCAGCGTGAGGCCTAAGGCCAATCCTCCAATTCCCCCACCAGCAATCGCGATACTATCCGAGCGCATTAACCCGCTCCTTGTTCACGACCCTCATCTGTTCACACATCTTTTTCATACTCCGTCTATTCTAAATAACATTAATGTCGAAATCAGAGGCATCACGAAATGCTCACAAATCCAAAAGCTGGTGTTCAACCCATTGATCTTTTCATGTTTCATGCTGCGGCCACTGGCCCCCGGAGTCTAGACGCGATCAAACGTCAACTCGATCACAGTCGGCTGAATATAGTCACTCCAAATTTGACAGTTCATCACGACATCAAAACTTCTCGAATTAAGACCCATTTAGTCGATATTTGTAGCCACCTCGAACATCAAAGGCTGAGTCAAACTATCTTTTTCGGACATTCGATGGGAGGCTTCTTAGCACTCTTGGTCGCAAATGAGATGAATAAAAAAGATAATCCACCTCGAGCCGTCATCCTATACGAGCCTATTGTTCATGGCGTGTTGGAATTGGACAATGATTCGGACAAATCCGTTCTAGACTGGGATCGCCAGATAGTTGAACAGATTCAGCTTGACTTCTCATCCGGAGACATCAAATCAGGATTATCTCGGTTCGTCTCGGCATGGAA
>Ga0255770_10005255_pt1 | contig 10696 bp, 5 predicted proteins | sample 071ome_22_FD_179968 | JGI IMG/M metagenome (GOLD analysis project Ga0255770, IMG submission 179968) | Coastal salt marsh microbial communities from the Groves Creek Marsh, Skidaway Island, Georgia - 071404AT metaG (version 2) | ecosystem: Environmental > Aquatic > Marine > Intertidal zone > Salt... | reverse complement strand
GCTCCCGAGAAGTTCATGTTTCCAATTTCCACTCCTAACGATAGATGGATAAATAAAGAAGAGAGAGACGGAGAGAGAGAGAAAGAGAGAGAGAAAGAAAGAAGCCTCTCTCTCTCTCTCTCTCCTCCGCGTTCTTTTCTCTCTCGAAACTCGCTGCTTTTTGAAGCGGCGAGATGAGTCAGTCGTCCGTGCGCTTTTGTTTCTGACGATGGTTCGATCTCTCTCCGACGCATTTTTTCCAAAATCGGCAAAAAAACACGCACAAGAGAGATAAACACACTTGCACGCATGACATCAAACGCGACCGAGAAGACACCCGCCGCTCGTTCGTGACGCATATCAAAAAGCAACGAGAAAGATATATACACATAACAGAATAATAAAAAAGTATGGGTCCAAACAGAGGCGGCGGTCGACGCACCGGAGGCGGCGGCCACCAAGCCGGTCAGAAGGAGATGTCGAAGGAGAAGATGAAGCTGCAAAAAGAGAAGGAGGAGAAGATGAAGCGACGGCGACAGAGGGAGATGGAAACAGCTTTTCCGGGGAGAGGAAGAGGAGGGAGAGGAGGGAGAGGAGGAAGAGGAGGAGGAGGCGATGAAGGGAAAACGAGCGGCGAGAAGATAAACATGTCCGGGAAAGAGCAACACATGATTGGAAGCTTGATTAAGAGCTTGAGCGCGACTGGTCTCGAACAACAACGTCGAGATGTCGGCGTCGAAATGTCGTCGAAAACGATCCGGACGGACGTGGATCAGAGCGACGTGGATAGGAAGTGCTTCGAGGAGCTGACGAAGAAGAAAGGGTTTTCTGCCGCGCAGGCAAAGAAAGCGATGGAGAAGACGAGCGCGCGGATAGCGAAGGAGGGAGATTTGGCGCAAGGTTTCAACGAGCAAAGGAAACGGAGGACGCATCGAGCGATGGATTGGTTGATTTTGAACTGTTTGTACGAGGAATTGCCGGAGGCGTTTAAGAAGAGCGCGGAAGAGGTGAGGAAGTCGAAGAAAGGGAAAAGAGGAGAGGAAGATGATGAGGAGGAGGATGAAGATACCGGAGGAACCGCGGCGTCCTCTTCGACGGCGAGGAGGGAAATCGACGTGGCGAAGGAGTTGTTTTTCGCCGGTTTCGGGAAAAATATTGCAAGGATGGCCGTTTTGAACGCTCGAGGAGATGAGAAGAGGAAAGGCGACGTCGCTTTGGATGATTTGCTTTCGGCGATGAGCGAGCCTCTGAAGAAAACGGCGCTGAAAAGAGCGAAGAGCGCGTTCGCGGAATCTGGATTGGAAGACGCCTCGAAAGAACAAATCGAAGAGATTCTTCTCGACGCGAGAAGGGAAGAGTTGGCAGATATTGGAGGAGTAGATGTAGAAGATATCGAAGACGACGATTTTGCGCAGTTTGAAATACAAATGAAAGGCGTCGTCTCGCTCGGGAAGAAGAAAGCTACGCACGCGACGCTTTCGCTGGATTTTAGAAGATCGAAACTGTATCCGTTCGAGCCTCCGCGAGTACATTTCACGCACCCGACGCTCACATTCGGACGACAAGCGGCGGTGACGCGGGCGTTGGTGGAAGTGAGCGCGAGCGAGGAGTATTTGGGAGAACCGATGTTGGACGGATTAATCGATTGGCTTTCTGGGGACGGACCATTAGACGCGATGGAAAAGTACCGCGTCAACGCGGAAACGTTGAACGACGAGTATCACGAAGACGAGGAAGAAGAAGACGAAAACAAAATCGACAACAATAAAGGAGGTATTCCACGACCGAAGACATTAGCAAACGCCGCTGGCTCGAGTGATTTGAACAACAGAGGAGCTCCTCTTTCACAAAAAGAACGTCTGAAAATTCAAAGCGAACGGGATAAGAAATTCGCTGAACAAAAGAAGGCGATGTTGAAACACGAAGCGCAATCGCAATCGCAACGCGACGCGGAGGCTCTGAAAAACTTGCAAGCTTTAGGCGAGCGGATACAAATTGAAGAGGCGAAAGCTTTGAGTTTGCCGAAAAACGTAGAAACTTCAAAAGCTTTGAAATCACAGCTAGAGAACAAACTGATGAAGAAAGAGAGCGATCCGATGATGAAAGTTCGAGAAAGGTTACCTTCGTGGTCAAAGAGACACGCGCTCATCGAAGCGATTGAACGAAACCAAGTTTGCGTTGTCGTTGGGGAAACTGGGTGCGGTAAAACGACTCAACTTCCGCAGTTTATTTTAGATAACGAAATCGCGAAGGAACGCGGCGCGACGACGTCGATAGTATGCACGCAACCGAGGAGAATTTCCGCCACGTCCGTCGCGCGTCGCGTCGCTCAAGAGCGAAACGAAACGATAGGAAAAACAGTAGGTTACAGCATTCGACTAGAATCGAAACAATCGAGAGAGACGAAAATTATGTTTTGCACCACTGGGGTATTGTTGCGTCGATTGACTGAAGACCCTTTGCTAGCGAAAGCGACGCACATCGTCGTCGACGAAGTACACGAAAGAAGCTTGGATTCTGATTTCTTGCTCGTATTGTTGAGAGACATTCTGCCGCATCGGCCGACTTTAAAAATAATCTTGATGTCCGCGACGCTTGATGCGGGACAATTTCAACGATACTTTAAAAAGGCTTGCGTTTTAACAATACCGGGATTCACGCATCCGGTTCAAGAACATTTCCTCGAAGACGTCTTGAACTCCACGGGGTATCAACCGAAACACGGCTCCGAGTATTGCATTCGCATTCCAAAGATGAAATATCGAGATCAGATTCAAATGTCGCCGGACGAACTTCGCTTTCACGAATCTCTCAAACGAAGTGGACGATATCCAGAAGGCGTATTGCACGCCTTGCGAAACTTGGACGAGGAGAAAATCAACTACGAATTGGCGGTGGAACTCTTGGAAAAAATCGTTGAAACGACTCCGCAAGACGGCGCGATTCTCGTCTTTATGCCGGGTCTCGCAGAAATTCAAAAGTTACACGAGTCTTGCGCCGCGTCGCGCGTTTTGCACAAGGCGACGGATAACGGCACATATCTCATCGCTCTGCATTCCGCGTTGGCGACGTCAGAATCAACCATCGCTTTCGATAGACCAAAAAGTAAATCGAGCAGAAAAATTATCATATCGACAAACATCGCGGAAACTTCGATTACAATCGACGACGTGGTATATGTCGTCGACTCTGGGAAAGTGAAAGAAAACGGCTACGACCCGAGCACGCGCATGTTACAACTGAAAGAACAGTGGATTTCTCGAGCGTCTGCGAAGCAGCGCCGCGGAAGAGCAGGGAGAGTCCAACCCGGACAGTGTTATCGTTTGTACTCGCGGAGATACCACGACGAGGTATTCGCCGAACGGCAAGAGGCAGAAATCAAGCGCGTACCTTTGGAAGGATTGTGCTTACAGATTCAGCTACAACGCATGTCTGGTGGCATTTCTGGTTTTCTATCGCGCGCGTTAGAACCGCCAGAATCAAACGCCGTTGACGTTGCCGTGAAAACCTTGAAAAGGCTGGGAGCTTTGGATGATCGCGATAATTTAACGCCGCTCGGCGCGCACTTGGCAAATTTACCCGTCGACGTTCGGGTTGGTAAAATGTTACTCTACGGATGCGTGCTTGGATGTTTAGACCCGACGCTCACGATCGCCGCCGTACTTGGCTCGCGATCTCCATTCCTCTCGCCGCTCGAAATGCGAGAAGAGGCTGACGAAGCCAAAATGCAATTCAGCGACGGCGATTTCAGCGACCATTTGACGATTCTGAACGCGTACAACGCGTGGCGAGAGGCGAAAAATAACGGGAAGAATTTCGAAAAGGATTTTTGTCGCGACAACTTCTTGAGCATGAAAGGTCTATACGGTATTGCCGAGCAGAGAACGCAGTTCGTAAAGCTTTTACGAGAAGCTGGATTTTTGAACGAGGAGCGAAAAAAGACGACGACGACAAAACAGAAAAAGAAAGTCGCATCGGGGGAGAAAAGTGGGAATACTGACGGCATCAGTATTCCTAAACCGCGCGCAGGCGTCGCCGTCGTTGCCGTCGAGAACGAGGAAGAGGAAGAGGAAGAGGAAGAGAAAAAACCGGCGTGGGAATCCGCCAACCGTCACTCTAAAAACGTCCGCTTGCTCAAAGCTTGCCTCGTCGCCGGCTTGTACCCGAACGTCGCTCGCGTTGAATCTGCGGGAAACCGAGGAGGGCGCTCGAATAACATCATCTCTGGCTCGAATCAACCTCCACCAAAACTGAAGTATCTAGCCGAGGATACCGGCAAAGAAGCGTTGATTCAAATCCATCCGTCCTCTATAAACGCGAAAGCGAAACAGTTTCCAACGCGATGGCTCGTGTACCATGAACGCGTCCAAACGGCGAGTATTTTCATGCGCGACTGCACGAGCGTAACACCGTACCAACTTTTACTGTTTGGTGGGAAAATCGACGTGCAACACTCGGCCGGAACAATCCGCATGGACGGATGGGCGACGTTTGAAGCGAACGCGAGGATCGGCGTCTTGTTGAAAGAAATTCGCGCAGCGTTGGATGGTTTGTTGAGAGAAAAAATAGAAAACCCAGATGTCGAGGAAAACGCGAGAGGGGAGACGATCGTCGCGACAATTTTACAGTTGTTAAATAGCGAGGCGTCGTCGTAGTAGTAGTAGTTCTTTGTAGTAGTCGTACTAGGTAGTCGTCATTTTTAATTACACCAAAATTGTCATCATGAAGCTTTTGTTCAGACAATTCTCATGGAAAAAGATTCCGGAAATGGAAACCTCTCCAATCTGCGCGTGGCGCTATCGAACGCGTGCGTGGAAACAACCTCTACGTTGCCTCCAGTCGGTCTCGTCCTATCGCTGCTATCTTCGTCTATCGTGTCCCACTTTCTCCTCGCTAAATGCACTCTCGCTACTGAAGTCATAAAATCTCCGCTCGCTCTTTGCCCGTACGGCGTCCCGTTCGCTTTCTTCATCCAATACTTTGCCTCTTCCGCGTTACCGATCGCTTCGCTATATAATCCTAAATACAATGACGCGTAAAAAGCGTCGCTGGCGCTTTGCGTCGAATCCGCCGGTTTCTTTGATAAAGACTCCAACGTTTTCTTCGCTTCTTCGTCGCCCGTTTTGTACAGTCGCAACACCGAGCCCATCACCTTACGGCTGTCTCTCCCAGCCAACTCCACGAACTCCTCCCTCGCTTTATTTAACGTCGAAGACACATCTCCTCCTCCTCCTCCTCCTCCTCCTCCTCCTTCGCCTCCTTTCCGCATCTGCGACAAAAACGCCCACGCGGCTTCTTCCGTATCGTTTGGATTGACTTTCACGTCCTCCCGAAACTGCTTCTCCGCTTCCCGGAACTCGTCGATGTAATACAGCGCGATCCCGCGCTGCCACAAATACGGCTTCGACCCCGGAGATTTTGCAATCAACGCGTCAAAATCTAACGTCGCGCCTTCAACGTCGTTCCGTTCGAATTTCTGCATCGCTCGAGAGACGAACGTGCGAGAATCAATCAATTGTTCTCCCGCCAAAGCCGCTTTCGCCTCTGTCTCAACTTCGCTCGCAAAAGGTGCAAAACCACCACTCCCGGCGACGAAAGATGAAAAGAAAAGCGCGCTTCGTCTGCTCAATTTCGTCGTCGTCGGAGAAGAAGAAGAAGAAGAAAAAGAGCGAGCCTTCTCCTCGATGCCATCGTCGTTATCATCGGCACCGCGCGACGAACAGGACGACGAACAAGACGTCACCTCGTAACGAGATTTCTTCTTCCCCGAGTTGTAATCTTTTTCTCTCGTCGTCGTCGTCGTCGTCGTCTTTGATAAAAAAGCTTTGGGAGGATAACCCGTGCTTCTGGCACGAGAAGAGCTCTTAGTGGTGCTCTTCGCGAGAGATGAAGAATAAGAAGAAGCGGCGACGCGCGTCGACATCGTCATCATTTGTACCTCTCTGCGTTTACTTCTTGTCGTGTCTCTCCGTTCACTTTTTCCTCTCATAACATAAAACGCTTTGTTTAGGGTTTACATAAAACCCTAAAACTTGCCTTTTATCAAAGTTTTTTGCGAAGAAAATCACAAAAATTTTCTGATAAGATTTTGACACGTTTCATCACAGAGATAAAAAATATGTCTGTGCACGCGACCGGGGCAAACGCTCTCGCGACTGCATCTTCTTCCTCTCCCATCGCTCGTAACATTCAGCGACAAACGATGATGGCGTCGACTTCTTCTTCGTCGTCGTCGTCGTCTTCGTCCGCGAATTACTCCTCCCGAAATCGAGTGATGACGAGTGTGCTCTTTCGCCGCCGATCTTCCTCTTCTTCCTCTCTCCAAAGAAGCAGCGGCAAAACAACCATCGTCCGGGCGAAAAAAGGCGACGTGATTCTCGAAGTTTCTGGCTTGAAGGCGAAAGTGGCGGAAACTGGCGAGGAGATTCTCAAGGGCGTGGATTTAATCGTCCGCGAAGGCGAAACGCACGCCATCATGGGAAAGAATGGAAGCGGCAAATCCACGCTGACGAAAGTGTTGGTCGGCCACCCGGCGTACGAGGTGACCGGTGGAACGGCAAAGTATAAAGGGGAGGATTTGTTCGAGATGGAACCGGAAGAGCGAGCTCGGGCGGGGTTGTTTCTTTCGTTTCAGTCACCGGTGGAGGTGCCCGGTGTGTCGAATACGGATTTTTTGCGCATGATGTGCAACGAAAGACGCAAACATCGAGGCGAAGAGGAGATGGATCCGTTGGAGTTTTACGGGTATTTGAGTCCGAAGTTGGATAAGCTGAACATGGATCCGAGTTTTATGACTCGAAACGTCAACGAAGGGTTTTCTGGTGGGGAAAAGAAGAGAAACGAGATTTTGCAGTTGGCGGTTTTGGAGAGCGAAATGAGCATATTGGACGAGATCGATTCCGGGTTGGACGTCGATGCGCTCCGCGACGTGAGCGAAGCCGTGAACGGGTTGAAATCGGACGAAAAAGGTTTGTTGTTGATAACTCACTACCAAAGGTTGTTGGATTTGATTCATCCGGATGTGGTGCACATCATGAAAAAAGGGAAGATTGTCAAGACTGGGGATAAGAGTTTAGCGAGCACGATTGACGAAGGAGGATTCGCCGCGCTCGGTTAAGTATATAAGACGCATGTATTGTATGCACGATAAGGACGATAGCACCGTGTGGAGAAATTTTCAGTATTTGTTCATTATCATCATCAAGCGTTTTAATAGTACAACATCTAATCACATTAAAATAAAAGCTAATCGATGGCGTAGATTTCTACGTTCAAAACGTCAAAGTCTTCACCGCTCGCCAAACACTCCGAATTGTACGTTTCGCAATGACTACCGCTAATGCCTCGGGTGAAGTCTTCATCGATCCACAGCGCGTAATTACTTCCTCCTCCGACGCCTAAACTTTCTGATTTCGCGATTTGAAAGTAATCGTTTTTCCCGGACCAACTGAAGCACGTGACTGTATCGTCTCCGTCTTTTTCAATGGCAAAAACGAAAGATTCTCCCGTACCGAAATACCTGTTGGCATTTTGCGTCGACCAGACTTCTGTAGAAAACGCGCCAAAACAGTAACCGTTGGTATCTCTCACTGCCAACACCGTCGCCGGCGAATGTCGAACGGCGCGATAAAGCGAGTGTAAAGAAATGCCGTCGCGTTTGGAAGAGTACTTCAACGTCCACGGAGACCGACGAAATCGGGACGGTAACGCGCTGATCAAACACGATTGAATCGTTTGATCGATGATTGGCGCGTTTTTCACCGCGTATCCAATCAGCTCTGGTTGTTGCGTCACTTGGCTCTTCGGCATTGGTTCTAATATTCTCCTCGTTTGTTTTTCTTCTTCTTCTTCTTTTTCTACCGCCGAACTAGCAGAGGCGGAAGCGGGAGCAGTATTCGACGCTAACGCATCCGCAGGCATCGCTTCAACCGCACTTTTCGCCTCTTCGCTCCATTTTTGCACTCTTTTTGATACGTGTATGAACCCTTCCGCGTTCGCTTCAAACGCCAACCTTTTCATTTCCCCGTCCTCTTTCCATAAAATCTCGTACATTTCCATCGGAGAAGAAGAAGAAGAGGAAGAATTTTCACCTCCGTCGTTGTTGATACCATCACCATTCGTGCTCGCCCCTAAATTTTCCTGCGACGCGCTACGGTGCATCAAATATTGCGCCAAAGTTTTCAAATGCCTGTTGCCTTGCTTCTTATCGTTCCCGCTCCCGCTCGTTGTCGACGACGCCGTCATCCTCTCCTTCTCTTCTTTGCTCATCCTCCTCAATCCAACAAACTGTCTCGCATCAATCTCTGCGTCCACCACCGCGAACATCAATCTTCTCTTATCCTTCACGCTCACCAAACCTGGGACAAAACTCACCCTCGATGTTCCGCCGCTCTTGTTCTCGTCCTCGCTCACGACGATGTTCACGATGCCTTCTCGTTCTCCTTCGCGTCCTTCTTCGCCGTCGTAATCGTCGTCCCGAAAATCTCCCTCCTTCTTCTTCTTGTTTTTCCCCGTTGCGGCAGCATCATCATCATCGGTTGTTGTTGTTGTTGTTGTTGTCGTCGTCGTTGTCGTTCCTCCTAGCCCGGTAAACCTCCCGAACATGGACGCCACCGCGTCGTACACCGGCGAGTTCAAATTTTGCTCCTCTTCCTCCTCTTTCCCATCGTCAAAGTCGTCGTTGTTCGTCCTCGTCGTCGTCGAGTTCCTCCGCTGTTTCGCCCTCGCCACCTCCTCCTCCAACTCTCGATTCCTCTTCTCCAAACACTCGATCAGCTCTTGCTGCAACTGAAACTCTCTCTCTCGTCCGTTCAACATGCGCTCAAACTCCAACAGTTCGTTCTCTTTCTTCTTCAAGAACATCTCTAAGTCCTCCTTCTTTTCTTTCTCCATCTCGTTTTGTCGCGCGTCTTCTTTTTCTTCTCTTTACTTCGATGCGAAAAGCAGCAGCGGCTCGGTCGCGGTGTGGAAAAAGAACACGAAGAGACAGAGAGAGAGAGAGAGAGAGGAAGGAACGCGCGCGCGCTTGGGGAGATTAGATTTTTGTCAAGAAAAATGTTCGTTTTTTTTTTAAGGGAGGAACTTAATTGGTTAATTTTTAAAAAACGTAGTAGGGCGCGCGCGCATGTTCTTTTCTTCATATGTACAAGGAAAGGAGTTGTATATGTCCTCGGCGAACACGCGTTGCTTCTTCTTCTTCTTCTTCTTCTTCTTCTTCTTCTAAGAAGACGCGCGCTATAAATATATAATCATCATAATCTCTTTTCTTTTTTCTCTTTGACCTTTTTATTGATTCGCGCACCGCGTCGTTAAAACGGGACGAACTCTTTGTCGATTATGTGCTTGTGTTTACCCATTTTGCCGTGCGCGACCATGGCGCCCATGGCGTCGACGCAAATGCGCAGACCCATGAGAGCGGTGATGTCGGAAACGTCGTACGGAGGGGAGACTTCGACGACTTCCATGCCGCACAAACCTTCGGCGGCGACGAGACCGACGAGTTTTAAAGCTTCTCTCGGTAAGAAGCCGCCGGGTTCAGGCCAACCGGTGCCGGGGACGAAACCGGCTTCGATGGAATCGATGTCGTAAGATAAATACACCGCGTCGCAGCCGTCCCAGGCGCGCTCTAAGGCCATTTCGACGACTTTTTCGATGCCTAAATCTTCCACGTCGGACATTGTGAACACGTTCGTTCGTCGGTTTCTGATTTCTTTCACCGCGGCTCTCGGGACTTGCCAACCGCCGATGCCGATTTGTACTAAATTTTCCGGCTTCACGTTCGGGATGTTTGTGGCGTGGAAATACGGCGTCGTGTGCATTCTCTCGTCCAAATCGTACTCTTGGATATCCGCGTGTCGATCGACGTGAATGATTCCGATGTTCTTGGTCGTTTGTGCGGCGATACCTCGCACGGTTGGAAACCCGATGCTGTGATCGCCGCCCAAAATAATCGGCATCGCGCCTGTACTCGCGATGTATCCGACGCCGTTGGAAATCTGATCGAACGACTTTTCGAGATTCGCAGGAATGGTAAAGATATCCCCGGCGTCGCACAGCGTCATCTGCTCTCTCAAATCCACCCCAGTCTCGTAATTATACGGCGTATACAACGCGCTAATCCTCCGAATACCTTGCGGTCCAAACCTCGTCCCCGGCCTATACGTCGTCCCGCCGTCGAACGGCACGCCCACCACCGCCGCGTCGTACTTCCCAACCTCCGAAATATCTTCGCAATACGGCGCTTTCATGAACGTGTTGATGCCGGCAAAGTGAGGTAACTCGCCTCTCGAAAACGTCGGTATCGTCTTATCGTTGATCGAGCTCGACCCTTGTAATCCGAGCTTTAACTCTCGCTTCACCGACGCCTCGTGCGCGCTCTCCGGTATCGTTTTTTCTTTCAAAGCCGCTTTCCACCCTTTGGAGATGTACTTCAAATCCCTCGGGTCCGGGTGGTGGTGACGGACTTGTTGTTGCTGTCGATTGTTATTATTAGTATTATTACTGATGCCAAAAACGCTCGAAGATATCATCGCGGCGGTCTTGTTGCCGCTCGTCGTCACGTCTTGTTGTCCTCGTTGTTTCAGCAGTTCCAGCTGTCGGCGCAAGCGCGCCGGCTTGGCGAGCTGATGGAAAAACTTACCCATGGTGATGCAATTTCAACGAGGCCCTCTTTTACACGCTCACGCTCGCTTCTTTGCGAGATTAGACTCTTTTTTCA
>Ga0255770_10005254_pt1 | contig 10698 bp, 6 predicted proteins | sample 071ome_22_FD_179968 | JGI IMG/M metagenome (GOLD analysis project Ga0255770, IMG submission 179968) | Coastal salt marsh microbial communities from the Groves Creek Marsh, Skidaway Island, Georgia - 071404AT metaG (version 2) | ecosystem: Environmental > Aquatic > Marine > Intertidal zone > Salt... | reverse complement strand
TTTCTTTTCTTCTCTCGTCTCGTCTCAATCTCGCGCCATCGAAAGACGTAAGAACTCCTTGCATATGTGTTTTTTTAATGAATGATGGCAATATCTTCTGATTCTGATTCTGATTCTGATTCTGATGTATACAATGTTCCATGTTCGTATCGCCAACCAGATGGTAACGGGCAGTCGTTGTCGAGGAGATATTGTAAACATTCATATTGTTTGCGTACATGCGCGTATTTTACTGCCCGCTCTTTCCATGGTGCTTTTGCAGTTTCGTGCAAGAACTTCAAACAGTCCAAGTGACCATTCTCGGCCGCATTCGCACACGCAAGTGTGTTATATTTATTATTTTTACGCTCAACGAGGTATTCGAGTATATGGAGGTGACCATTTTCAGCTGCCCATGCGGCAGTCGTCGAATCCCATGGCGCTTTGACTTCTTCGTGTAAGTATTTGAGGCACTCAAGATAACCACCTCTGGCAGCAAACGCACACGCACTCTCATCCATAGGACACTCATTTGCAAGGCAATACTTTACCATTTCCAGGTTACCTTGTTCTGCGGCCGCATCAATCGTCCATTCATCCCATGGACACTTTTTCTCCTCTCGTAACCACTTGAGCAACTCGAGTTTATTCGTTCGAGCAACTTTCGAGCAGAACGATTTTTCGCCGAACACCCAATCCGAACAAAACGATTGATTCTCCCACGCAAACTCCAGAGTAGATATCGACGATATCTCTTCAACTATATACCTCTTTTTCAACTCACCCACTCGAGAGGATCTCTTAATCAACGCCCTCGTTTCACTATTCACTTCAAACAAAAACTTCACGTCACTTCGATTCAATCTCGGCAAGATGTGCTCGAAACAAACATCGTCGTTGTTCACAATCACGTCCCACAAGTCTCTCTGACCCATTCTTCTCTTCTGCGCTCGCGTCGTCACTTTACAGGACATCTCTCTCTCTCTTCTCTTCTTCTTTTCTCTCTCTCTCGCGCGTGCGGTGTGAAAAAAATATAAAGCTAGCTAGAGTTTGAAAGGACGACGACAGACACTTTTTGGCAAAAAATTGACTCGCGCGATATTTTCTTCTTTCCAATTCATCACATCAAACACCATATACACCTCTAAAGAAGAAGCGAAAAGAAGGCGCGAAGAAGAGCGAGAGGAACGTTTTCGAGCTCTGGTGGAAGAGAACGACTTTGCCATGGTGAGTGAGCGCGCGCGCATCCTTTTTTTTTTCTCTCTCTCTCTTTTGCATCACGCGGTGTTTTGTGACTCGGATTTTTTCTAAGAAAAAGTTGGAATTGTCTCTCTCTTCTTTCTTTCCGCGACGTCTTCTCTCTCTCTTTCTCTCTGTCTGTCTGTCTGTATGCAAACGCTGACGATTTGTATTCCCTCTGTCCTCTCTTTCTTTCTTTCCCGCGCGCGATGCGCAAAAATATACGCAGGCTTCTTCTTCTTCTTCTTCGGGTCCGTATTCGGATGCAATCGAGACGTACGCGGTCCCGGTGGCGGTTACAAACACTTCCGCGTTGACGACGGAAACCGTCTACCGAAACGCGGCGCATAAAGACCAACTTTTGAGAGGATTTCCGTTCCCAAACGACGATTGCAAAACGCTCGGGGATATCTGGGAATCTGCGTTTAAGAAGTATCCGAATAGACCTCTTTTAGGGTGCGTTTACGCGCGCGCGCGGATGTCTTCGCTTCGATTTTTTATAACTAACTCTCTTTCTCTCTTTCTTTCGATAAATAATATATATAAAACACAGAACGCGCTCGATCGATAAACAGTCCGGCGCCCCGGGAAACTACACGTTCAACACGTACAGCGATTTTGAAACTACGAGGAAGAAAATAGCGGCTGGGATAACCGCGTTGGGGTGCACGACCGGACAAACGTTTGGTTTGTACTCGATTAACCAACCGGAGTGGGTGGCGTGCGAGGCGGCGTGCACGAGGCAGAACGTCGTTTCCGTGCCTTTGTACGATACGCTAGGACCGGACGCGGTGGAATATATTTTAAACCACGCGGAGTGCGTTGGAGTGGCGTGCTCGAAAGTGGTTTTGCACACGCTTTTGAATGTCATTCACAGGTGCGAGACGGTAAAATTCGTCGTCGTGTACGGGAACGAAAACGGACCGCCGGGAGCGATACCGGCGAAAACAGCCAACGGGAGAGTGACGATTAAAACGTTCGAAGAAGTGTTGATTTTAGGAAGCGCGAAACCAGTCGCACCAGTGCGAGCGCACGAAAACGACGTGGCGACGATTTGCTACACGAGTGGTACCACCGGAAACCCGAAAGGTGTCGTGTTGACGCACTTGAATTTGTGCTCCAACGCAGCCGGGTACTCTTACGATTTGAATATCGGCATCGGGGATGTTCACGTGTCGTATTTACCTCTGGCACACATATACGAACGAGTAACGTTTATGGTGTGCGTTATGGGTGGCGCTGCGGTAGGTTTTTATCGCGGCGACGTTCTCGGGTTATTGGACGACGTGCAAGCGCTGAAACCGACTATTTTTTGTTCCGTCCCGAGACTGTGGAATAGAATTTACGATAAAGTGAACGCCGGCGTCGCGGAAGGGTCGCCAATCGCGCGAATGTTGTTCGCGAAGGCTTACGCGAGTAAGAAATACGCGTTTGAAAACGGCAAACCGCCGAATCCGTTCTGGGAGAAGCTCGTGTTTTCGAAACTGAAAGCGAAACTAGGAGGCCGCGTTCGATACATGTCCTCGGGATCGGCGCCCATCGGCGGTCACGTCATCGAGTTCTTGAGGATTTGTTTCGGTGCGGTTGTCTTTGAAGGTTACGGGATGACGGAATCCGCGTGCGTCATCTCTAAAACGAACGAACGCGACTTCTCGACCGGCCACGTCGGCGCGCCGGCGCCGTGCTGCGAAATCAAACTCGACGACGTTCCCGAGATGAATTATAGGAAAAGCGATAAACCGTATCCGCGAGGCGAGGTGTGCGTGAGAGGTCCATCGGTTTTTGCCGGTTACTTCAAATCGCACGAGCAAACGCGAGAGTGTTTGGACGAAGTCAACGGGTGGTTGAGAACCGGTGACATTGGGATGATGTTACCGGGCGGTAGATTAAAAATCATCGATCGCAAGAAGAATATTTTCAAATTGGCGCAAGGAGAATACGTGGCGCCGGAAAAGATTGAAGCCGCGTACGGTCGGTCGCCGTTAGTCGCGCAATCGTTCGTGTACGGCGATTCGTTACAAGCGAGCTTAGTTGCAATTGTTGTGCCAGATGAAGAAGTTCTCGCGCAATACGCGAAAGCGAATGGATTAATGAAAGGCGGCGCGCCGACGCTGAGAGACATGTGCGAAAACGAAACGATTAAAAGAGCCGTGTTCAATTCTATGAATAAAGCCGCGAACGAAGCAAAGCTGAAAGGATTCGAACGCGCGAAACGGATTCATTTACACGGCGAGTTGTTTTCCGTGGAGAACGGATTAATGACGCCAACGTTTAAATTGAAACGGCCGCAAGCCAAGGAGGCGTTTTTGTCCGTCATCGACGCGATGTACGATAGTTTACGCTGAACAACGCATCTTCATCGGTAACCGCAGTGGTTTTTACCATATGGTACAATGTATATATTAACGATAGCATTAATATCATCTCTCTATCATTCTCTATCTATCTCTGTCTGTCTATCTATCTATCGCTCCCAGGCTTTTTTCTCGCCCATTCCATGAATGGTAAACGCGCCAAAATCTTTCGAGAAATCAAATACCTCCCATCTCGACGCTGGAAAGATGTGCTTGTTCTTATCGTACCACGATCGGTGGAAAATCTTCCCCGGGTGCGAATCCTCCTTCTCAACGGTGGCGTCTGCGACTAACCTCACGTCTTCCTTGTCGTCGAACCGAAACAAAGGACCAGATTTACCTCTCGCCTTTCTCGAAATGAGTTCGTAAAACGTCAACTCGTGCGGAATGATGCAATCTTCCTTCACGTACATCATGCTTTCCGGGCTTAATTTATTCAACTCTCTAAACTCATCCTCCAAATCCTTCATCGCCACCTTCAGAAAAGTCCTCACCGTGTCTTTCTGTTTCACCGTCACCGACCTCCTACCACCACCTCCAGACCAGTAGCTAAACGTAACCGTCAAATTCTCCTCCATTTGCTTCTCTTTCTTCTCTAAAAACTCCTTCGCGAGTTGTTCGCGCAACGCCCGTTCCTCTTTCATCCGCTCGTTTTGCGCGTTTGGGACGTAGGACGTATCCGCGTCTGGATTCATCCCCACGCTCTTCTTTAATTTCTTCTTTTCTCTCGCTTCTTTCTCTTCTTCTTCTTCTTCTTCTTCTTCTTTCTCGTCGTCGTCGTCGTCGTCGTCGTCGTCGTTAAAGCTCAACAGATTTTTCTCCTTCTTCTTCCTCTCGTTCTCTTTCGCTTTTCTCCTCTCCCTCTTTTCTCGTTTCAATTTCTCTTTCCTCTCTCTCTCTCTTTCCAACTCCTCGCGCACTTTCTCCTGCTTTTTCGCGTACTCCTCTCTCGTCAACAACCCGACGGATTGGTTCGCGAACGCCTTCTCCTCTTCCACGGTGGACGAGCCTCGGAATCCCACGAGAGAGGATTGATTGTTGAAGCCGCCGGCGACTTTGCGATTATTCGCTCGAACTTCCAAATCTCTCGCGCGTTCGTCGCGCTCTTCTTGCAACCGTCTCGCTCTTTGCTGCGTCTCGAAACCGCCGACGTAGCCGTCTAAACCCATCGAGTTGTTTTTGTAGTCGTTGTCGTTCTGTGTGACTTTTTCGGGCGAATTAAAAAGGCGCGCGTGTTGTTGTTGTTGTGGCTTGTGGTGTACTTATTTGGCGAATTTGGAGTTTGTTCCTGGGTGAAGAAGAAGGCGTTTTTTGGGCGCGTGAAGAAAGCGACAAATCGGAGTTTCTACTATGTGTGTGAAGCTGTTCTACTAAAAAAGAATACCGTCTCGTCTACGCTAGAAGTAATCATCGGCGAGCGCGCTTGCGACCTCTGCCCGCGGGAGGCGACTCGGCTCTGTTTCTCGGACCTCGTCCGCCTCTGCCGCCTCCTCGTCCTCTGGCGGCGTGCGGGGCGGCGTTCGCCATCGGCGGTGAATTCGGTCGCTCTCTCGTCGTCGTCGTCGTCGTCGTTGGACTATTGTTGTTGCTGTTATTATTATTATTATTATTATTATTGTTCGCGGGGCTGTGAGTACTTTCGGCGTTCTTCCTCGCGGCATTTGGAGGAGGAGCGGATGCGGGCGGCTTGGCCGCGCCCGCGTTCAATTTCGCTTTCATTTGCTGCTGCATCATCAAGAGTTTCATCTTTTGTTGTTGCTGCAGCGCATTCAACTGCGCCTGCGTCGTCGACATTCCTATTCCCCCTCCTCCTCCTCCTTTCGTCGGCACCGGACCTTTCCACGCGGTGTCCGGCGGCGGCCCGAGCGGCGCTCTCGGACCCATCATCGCGTTACTACCACTACTACCCGCCGGTGCTAACGTCACCACGCACGCTTTCCCATCTATCGCTCTCTTATTCAAATTCTCCGCGCAACTCGTCGCCGATTGTGCCGTCGTAAACTCCACCACCGCGCACCCTTTCGATTTCCCGTTTTTCTTCTCCGTGAAGAATTGCACCGATTTCACGACGCCAAATTCACTCGCTAGTTGTTCCACTTGCACATCCGTCGTCCACCACGTCAAGTTCGCCACGTACACCGATTTACTCTTCTCCTTGTCCTCGCCCTCGTCGTTCTTTTCTGCGTTACTGTTGTTGTTGTTGTAGTTCGTCTGAGCACCATCACCAGTGCTGGTCTTCTCTTTCGCGCCGATGCCATCATCGTCGCCGTCGTTTTTCATCTCCAATTCTTTCTCCTCGTCGTCGCCGTCGCCGCCGACGACGCCCTCTCCGCCACCACTAACACCACCAACGACAACGTTCGTGTGCTTCGCCATCGTCTCCTTGGCCTCGTCGTCGGAATCTCCGACGTCGCCGTAGAGCAACGCGTCTTCGTCTTCTTCTTTCGTTCCCATTATATTAATAACGTTTTAGACTTCTTCTTCTTCTCTTTCTTTGTGTTGTTTTGTTCGTTTTTGGAGTTTCGAAGAAACACCTTTTCGCGTGTTTAGGGTTTTGCTTAAACCCTAAACCCTAACCAAAAGTTGCCTTTCCTCCTGCACGCAGAGAAAGCAATTGAATCGTTAAATTTTTGTACCGCGCGGGCTCGTTCACATATCACAAAAACAAAAGAAGAAAAATGGGCAAAACAATCCACCGATGCGCGACGACGTCGTTCTCGCCTCTCTCGCAGCTCATCGCGTGCGGGACGGTGGCCGGAGCGATGGACGATTCGTTCAGCACGACGGCGAGTTTAGAGGTGTTTTCCGTCGATCATTCAAAAAGTAATTTCAGCAGCAGCGGCGAATCGTCGGGAGGAGGAGGAGGAGATTCGTCGTCGATGAGAGACGAGTGCGAGGTGGTCGGGACGGGCGTTTCGGTGACCGAACGGTTCCACAGATTGTGCTGGGGAAATCAGCGGTCCGAGGGTTTGCCGCACGGGATTTTAGCCGGCGGGTTAGCCGACGGGACGGTGCAATTGTACGATCCGAACGCCATGATTCGAAGCAGTAGTAGCAGCAGCAAAGCGAAAAGGAATAGCAACAACAACAACAACGATGGCGGCGATAGTTTCTTCGGCGCGCATCACGAGGATTTACCCGCGGCGGGGACGGTGTCCGGATGCGTGTTGACGACGTTGCAAAACGCGCACGCCGGAGCGGTCAGAGGTTTAGACTTTAATCCGTTTAGCTCGAACTTGTTAGCGAGCGGCGGGCGAGACGGCGAGTTGAGCATTTGGGATATCAACGACCCGACGAAACCGAGCAAATATCCGGCGTTGGTGAGTGGACCGAGTGGACCGCACACCGGAGAAATCGCGCAAATTCAGTGGAATACGAAAGTGTCGCACATTTTGGCGAGTTGCGGGACGACGAGCGGGACAACCGTGGTGTGGGATTTGAAGAGGCAAAGACCGGTGATTTCGTTCGTAGATCCGCAGTCGAAGAGACGATGCTCGGCGATTAGTTGGAATCCAGACGTGGCGACGCAGTTGATTGTGGCGAGCGACGACGATAGGTCGTGTTCGTTGCAAGTGTGGGATTTGAGGAATAGCGTAGCGCCGACGAACGAGTTCGTCGGGCATACGAAAGGGGTTTTGTCTTTGGCCTGGTCGCCGCACGATGGCGATTTGTTGTTGTCGAGCGGTAAAGATAATAGGACGTTGGTGTGGGATGCGAAGGATGGAAGCGTTTTAGCGGAATTTCCAGCGAGTTCCAACTGGAACTTTGACGCGCAGTGGTCGAAGAAAACCGCCGGGGAAATTTCGGCGGCGAGTTTTGATGGAACCATTAGCATTCACAATTTGAACGACTGCGGCAAGCAAAGCGCGCATCAACAACAATATCAGCAATACGGACAGAATGGAATGCAACAGCATCAGCAGCAACAACAACCGAGAGAACCGATGCGCAAAGCACCGAAATGGATGAAGCGCCCGGCGGGTGCCTCGTTTGGTTTCGGCGGTAAACTCGTCTCGTTTGGTGCCGATGTTCCAGGTGTGGTCAAAATTACCACCGTGGACGTCTCGGACGAGCACGAGAGCAGAATTGGAGGTGTAAGAGGTGGCGATTCGCTCGCGGGAAGTTCGGAAGGAGGTGACGGCGCGGAGGAAAACGACATTGACGCCGAGTTCCAAGCGGCTATTAAGTCGAACGACGAACAACAATTGAAAGCGTTGTGCGATGCGCGGGCGCAAAGTAAAGACCCGTCGATTTCTAGCGAAGATAAGGAAACGTGGGCGTTCATGTCGATTCTGTTTTCCGACGACGCTCGACGACGCATGTTGGAACATTTGAATTTTTCAGACGCTTTGAAAAATTTGGAACGCTCGAAACAAATGCGCTTGACCGAAGCCGCTTTAGAAAATGCATCTTTAAATGATGACGCCGCGGGGACGTCCTCGTCGGGTTTAGACGAACGATCGCAAATGGTTGCGCCGCCACCTCCTGTTGAAGACGAAAACGCGTTTTTTGACGGATTAGGTGAAGACGGGAAGAACCAATCCGGTTTAGCGTCGCCTCGAAAGTCAACCATGCCTGCGCCGCTCTCCCCGAGTCAAAAGACAAAACAAGAAAGACCAGTACCCGTGTTGAAACGTGAACCAGCGGATAGAGAAATCGAGAGATGCTTAATCGTCGGCGATTACGATGGTGCGGTGGAAGCGTGCGAAAAAGCGGGCCGATTCGCGGATGCGTTAGTTTTAGCCTCCTCCGCCGGTCCAGAACTTTGGCAAAGAGCACAAAAGCGTCACCTAGAGAGATCACCGCGACGGTATTTACAGTTTGCGGAGTCCATTGCTTCGGCGAATTTAGAAAAGCTGGTAGAATCGGAACCGATTACGAATTGGAGAGAGACTTTGGCGATATTGTGTACGTATTCAGACGCCAAGGTGTGGGATGACTTGAGTCTGAAACTCGCCGATAAGTTACAAGCCTCAAACATGGCGCACGAGGCGTCTTTGTGCAGAGTGTGTGCGGGAGATGTGGATAACGCCGTCAAGCACTGGTCCATGCGCGCGCGAGGGAGCGCGACGTCGTCTAAATTTACGAGCAAGAAGGCGCAGTGGCAGTTGCTCGAGAAGGCCATCGTGTTGTCGCGAGCGGCAAATTTGAGTCAAGCGACGCCGGGTTTCGCGCGACTCTTATCTGCCAGAGCGGAAAGTCTCGCGAGTTCGGGCAAGTTGAAATCCGCTTTGGCGCTCTTAGATATGGCACCAGGTGCGGGTATTAGCGGCAGAGAAGACGCGGACATTGCGTTGTTGCGAGAAAGAATCGATCGCGCGTCCTCGGAGTCGAAAGCGGCGAGTAGCAGTAGCGCTGGAGGTTATCACCAGCAGCCTCGTTCGAACGGGTATTCGAGCCAACCTGCACCGATGCAACCGTCTTCCTACGGTGTCGGTGGTGGGGCACCGCCCATGAATCCGATGATGAACACGTCCTTTGCTGCTCCTCCGCCTCCACCGGTTCAGCAACAACAGCCGTTCCAACCGCCGCCGAGCTACTCCGCGGCACCGCCTCCGCCGCCGACACAGTTTACGCCTCCACCAGCCCCGGCGCAAATGTCGGCTCCAGCGATGCCTCCGCTGCCCACAAATCCCGACGCGAGCTTTTACAGTGCACCGCCGCCTGCCCCCGCGTCTGGGCACTTGCCGCCGCAAGGCTCGGCGAATACGAGTTTTTACGCCCCACCGTCCGTGCCGGGCGCGCCGGGTGGTAGCATGAACTCGTACGATCCGTACGGTGGAGGTGGACGACGCGAGTCTGAGGTACCGAAACCGCCGCCGGTGACGTCTTTCGCTCCGAGTGAGATGGAATACGACGATGCCCCAGTGCAAAGCGCATATTCAACCGGATCGAGCGCGCCACAGCAAGGTGGTATGAATCAAAGCTTTCAGCAAATGACGCCTCCAGCACCGGGTGGGGGACAACAGTCCATGATGCCACCGCCACCAAAGCAGGTGACCCCACCGCCGAGTTACTCCGCTGGTCCGCCACCGCCTATGCAGCAACAACAGCAAAGCTTTGCGCCACCGCCGCCGCCGATGGCGTCGCAACCGCCACCGATGCAGCAACAAACGCAAGTGCCTCCTCCGATTGCGCAGCCACCGGCCGCCCCGCCGCCAAGTTTCGATCCTTCTCCGGTCAACGACGCGCCGCCGGCACCGATAGTATCGCCTAGAGGTAGAGGTGGTCCGATGGGTGGACCTCCGCCGACGGGTGGACCTCCACCGGTGGCTGCACCGCCTCCGCCGTCATACTCGCCAGCCGCGGCGCCTCCGCCATCGTATTCTCCGGCGCCTGCTGCTGCACCACCACCGATGCAGCAGCAACAGCCGCAGCAATCATTCCAACAAGCCGCGCCGCCGCCTCAGCAACAGTTTCAACAGCAAGCGCCACCGATGCAACAGCAACAGCAACAACAGCCACCGCAACATCACCAAGCGCCTCCGCCACCTCAACAACAACCGCCTAGTCCGCGTCGTCCAGCCGGACCTCCCGCGGATGTCACTCTTGCTACCGTCCAGTCCTCCAATTGCTCTCCCTCTGGCGCGCAAATCTCTCAGTGCGTGAAAAAAATGCACGACGAGTGCTTCCAACAACTCGCTTCCAATCCGGTGCGAAAGAAAGAGCTCGAAGACTGCTCCAAACGACTCGGCCAACTCTGTTGGCGCTTGAATGAAAAGCAAGTCTCCGCAGCCGTGGAAGAAAAATTGATGAAACTTTGCGAAGCGGCTTCTCGAGGCGATTGGGCCACTGCCAATTCCGTTCACGTGGAAATGACCACCCAGCACTGGGACGAGTGCAGCGGCTTCTTGACGGCGTTGAAGAGACTGTTAAAAACGCGCAGCACGCTTTAATTTTTAAATTTACGTACGTATTAAATAGCAAAATTGTTTATATATGTATATATAAGTAGTAGTCAGAACCATTGCACTAAAACTATCATCAGTAACTACTGTAACATCTTGTATCCGACGACGAACGTCATCACGAACAGCGGTATGTCGCCGAGGTGCGCGATTAAACCTCCGGTTCTTCGATTCGCCGGATTACCGGTGCCGTATCCCAAGACGTACACGACTCTCCC
>Ga0255770_10005250_pt1 | contig 10702 bp, 27 predicted proteins | sample 071ome_22_FD_179968 | JGI IMG/M metagenome (GOLD analysis project Ga0255770, IMG submission 179968) | Coastal salt marsh microbial communities from the Groves Creek Marsh, Skidaway Island, Georgia - 071404AT metaG (version 2) | ecosystem: Environmental > Aquatic > Marine > Intertidal zone >... | reverse complement strand
TTTCATCTGCCTTAACTTCAAATGTATAAGGCGACTTATAAAGATATATTGTTGTTAGTATTGCACCAACAACAAAGACAAAGGCCAATGTATTTAACACGACCTTTGTATCGTGCCAAAATGCCTTCATTTATCCTCTTTTTCTCATTACAATATATTCGTAACTTGTAATGGTTTCTGGTTTCTGTTCACCATATTCTGACCATGTACCAATCTGAATATCTTTGTTCTTCTTTTGAAAAAAGGCAAGTTTGGGGTCATCCATAATCTTAGCCATTTTCTTAAAGATTTTTTCTGATTGTTTTTCTGTGTAATTGTTACAAACATCTGTTGCCCAATTACCAGTATAGTAAGTCATTTTACTTTCAAGTTTGTTATCACGGAAGTTTGCCAATTTATCTGGCACACTATCAATGATAGATTTCAAATGATGGTCTAGTTCTTTTACTTTTCGCTTTTGCATTATATAGTCCTCTCTCAGTTGATTTATAAATCTGCAATTTTGAATTTTCTAATTACATTCTTTGTAGGTATAACTGTTGTGTTACCACCATCTGCAAGTTCGTAATTATCATCATAATTGTAGTCACTCATTAAAACATGAACCTTTGCATCTTTCTTTACCAACCAACCCGTTGATACACAAATAGCAGGTTTCATTCTTTCAATGTCTTTAATAGATTTCCAACCAGCATCTGATTGAATATCCTCCCAATACACAAGATAGAATTCATATGTAAAGGGTATTTCAGGAACACCGTCCTGGAATTTTTTTGATTTAGTTTTTGCCATTTTTATATTCTTTAAAAATTAAATAAAGGTACATTACAGTACCAACATATATTATCATTTTAACTTCGTATGGTACAAACGCCTGTATCATTTCTAATATTTCCATTACTGACATTCTTTATCAGCAATTTTCGTGTCACCTAGTAATTCACACTTATATTGTTGGTCAAGTTTTAATCTAAGGTCAGCCATTGCACCATCAATAATGGCTGGTAAATATTGTTGCATAACAGAAACCATTTCTAATGCATACTTATGACCAATTTTGGCCAATTCTGCTTCAAATAATTTCTCTTTATCTATTTCGGATGAGTTTGTAATAATGTGACCAATAACGGCCGTTTCGTACTCACCAGCATGTGCCTTATTTAGACCGTTTATTAGCATGCCGAAACCGACAACTAATACCATAACTACGGCTAAAATCACTTTTTTCATAATGTATCCTTTTGTTATCATTTATATTTATATAATACACTAAAAGGTAGCTGGTGGCAAGCACTTTTTTCACTTTTTTTTAAAATAAAAAGCGAGTAAAATCAACGATTTGTAGAGGGTGTGACAGTTTTGTCACACCAAATGTTCTCTACTTGTTCTCGTTTTGCATAAAATTGTCGTTCCAATCGTATGCTTCTTTCACTAAAGCCGCTGTTAAACCTTTGTACATTTTATTAAGGGTTTTATCTTTTACACCAATTAAGAGTTCTGCCTCTTCCTGGTGTAAACCTTCAAGCATTTGAATAAACATGGTTTCTTTTTGTGTCTTTGTGGTGTCATTATCTGCACCTTCGACAAAATGCCATAGTCGTTTACTCTCATTTTTTAATAAACTGTGTTCTGTACCTTTTGGTGCCTCATTAGCAATATATGGTGGTGTACCTGTCGGTAAAGCCCACTTAATATTAGGGTCAAATGCACCTTTGAGTATCATTCTCATAGCAGGTGTATCATACTGTTGTAATACAGCCTTCTTTTTAGGTTTATCTTTTGCGTTATTAACTTTAGTTAAGATTTCTGATAAGAGTATATCGCCAGAGCCAGATGTACTTGACATAGCTGTCATAGCGGCTTTACTCATTATGTTTGGATTCTGTGTAACCATAATTTCTCCTTGTCATTCAGTATTACTATTTATACTAGTTCTCAATTAAAAAACTTTTCTAAGTTATTAGTCGGTATAAACTTATCGTTTATCCAATCTCTTTTACCCTCAGCCCAAAACAACTCATCTCTACCTCCATAAATGTCTTTTACTAATGGTCTATCCCAATTTATTTCATTGTTTCTCATAACCAAATCGTCTTTGTCTGCTGGTTTTCTAAACACAACACAATATTCGTGTGTCTTTAGACAGTTTAAATTAGTAATGGCCTGTACATATAAAGGGTGTCTTTTTGCTGGACTCATTTCTAATATAATTTCATCATGGTAATCTAGTCTTTGTTTTAAAATGTTCTTAGTATCACCAACAAAGTCATAAAACTTACCATCAATTCTAAAATTTGCTAATACAACTACAAAGAAACCACCTGGTTTCAATACATCAATACTTTTGTTTAAAATAGTATCATACTTTTCTAAAAATTGTTCATAGGTTTTTAAATCGGTAAGTTGACCATCAGCACTATCATACTTTTCAATATTAAAGTATGGCGGACAAGTCATAACCATATCTGCAATTTCTTTTTTAAAATGATTATCTATGTTTTCACTGGTTTCATTAATTAATTTTAATCTACCAAGTTTTCTTTCATTCTTTAAACTATCGTATTGTTCTTGTGCTTCTTTTAGATTATCTTCTAATACATCAAAACCAATATAGTTTCTTTCTAATAATGTACAGACTAAAGGCCTTGAGCTTCTACCTGAAAATGGGTCAACAATAAGGTCATCTTTTTTAGACCACATTTCTAAAATTCTTTTAGCGTATTCTGAATTAAACTTTGATAGAAAAGTACCTCTACCACTACCTATAAAATTGTCTGCTTTATTATTGTCGTAAGACTTTTGGTCATTGATTAGAATATCAATGTTGTTGCCTCTACTATATTCCCAAAATGATTTTGGCTCGTATGAGAATTCATATTCTTTTTGTTTTCTCATTCGGTCTGCGTATTTCATCTAAGAATTCATCCTTCTTTTTATTACCAAAGATACGGTCATAATTATCATCAAACTTTTTCTTATCAGTTGGTCTTTGTTTACTTCCCTTGCCACTCATCCGTCACATCCTTTACTTCAAGTTCACCGTGGTATACGGTATAGAAATCGTGTGGTTCACCAAAAGTATCTAGTATATAATCGTGGCCATCTTCATCATATTTTTCTTCTAATTCTTCAACACTCATTCCTTTTACATCATTAAAATAAAAAGAACATTGGTCGTCAACTTCTTGCTCTTCGACCATTGTATGGTCAAATTCAAATTCATTGTAGGCATCATCTTTATCGCCAATAATATCTGTTAGTTCTTCATCATTATCAACTTTTAAAATACAATGACCCCAACGGTACATTTCTTCAGTTTCACAAGAAACGCCTTTGTCATCATCTCTAAATGTTTGATATTCGTAAATTGATTTTTTAAACTTTGGTGAAATTTTATAATACTTTGCCATTTTTTGTCCACATTCTATCTAGTAGGTAATACCACCCACCATTAATCATTGGTTCTACTATTGCGTCAACACCTGCAAGTGACCATTCTGCGCCTGTAATTAATCTGTTACAAGTCATAGCAATTACTATGTGACCAATAGTGTAAACAGTAGCTCTACCTAAACTTGTTGAACCAAGTCTTTTTAATAAGTTAAAGATACCATTTCTAAATTCTGTCATATACATTTAAAAGTATTGGCAGGGGTCTGCCTAACGGTCTGACCCCTACCAAATTGGTTAAGATTAATTATGCGTTAGCAGAATAACCTTGTGAACCGAATAAAGCGGCTTGACCAGCTGCGATTACAGCTTTTGATGGTGTACCAACTCTATAAGAAACACCAGTTGATGTTCTATTTTCATAAATCATCATACCTTCGTTTCTAAGTTTACCCACCATAGATGCTGGTGAAGTAAGGTCGAATTTGCTTCTTAGAGTTTTCCAAGTCACTGATTGACCTTTAGCGAAAAGATTTCTTACCTTTTCAGTTTTAGTTTGCTTAGTTCTAGCCATGTTGTCTTCTCCTTTATGTTTAAACATGTTCATAATATATTGTAACATATGTTACTCCTTTCAAATTGTGTTTAAAGTTCACCAACTATTCGACAAGACAAAGCGTACATCTGTAGTTTGCTCGTCTGAATTCTATTTGTCATTATCAGGTTCAAAATCTGGTATAAATTCAATACCGTCCATATCTGATAAATCTTTTACCTCTTTTTGTACATCTGGCGACAGTGGTGCGTGTGGTTTATGTTTTTTGTCAATGACTTTACTATAATCCAACTTTGCATTTTTCTGGCCATTTCTTTGTACTTTAATCTGTACCATTTTATCAGCTAAAGCTTGTGCTGGATGATACTTGTTAAAATCTCTATAAATTAAACCTCTAATACTATCAATTACTAATGATAGGTCACGCATAAAAGTGTCTTCTTTTGTTTTGATGCCTGCATTTATAAACTTATCTAAAAGTGTATAAGCAATATCGTCAACTGTTCCTTCAACAAACTCTTTAGTTTGTTCTTCTACTAGTTTTTGGTGATGTTCAGGATTAACATTACCAACATTCTCTCTATTTACTATTTTGTCTGTTGGAAACAGTACGATTTTATCATCAGCCATCTATTACTTCACCTTTGAAATTAACTTTACCTTTATCATTAAAGTATTCTACCAACTGATTGTAACCGCCAATCAATTCGCCTTCAATTACAATTTGAGGCATGGTTCTTACTTGTTTACCAACGGCTTCATACAACTCTTCAGGTGTATTGAAGTCTTTGCCAAACATCTTTTCTTCGTATGTCATTCCAAGGTTTTTCAACAAAGATTTTGCTTTGTCACAGAAAACACAATTAGGTTTACTGTATATCTGGATTGTCATTATTACCACTTTCCATTACATTTTTAAACGCTGTTTGAGCTTTATCTTTTAAGTTATATGCATCAACAGCCTGTTCTATATTGTAATTATACATTTTATTGTATTCACCTAAAGGCAATCTCAAACCAATCCACGCTCTATAATAACCTGCACTAGTCAAAGTTACATCCTGAGCAAAGATTTCATAACCTCTCACTGGTGTATTTTTGATTGAGTTTACTAATACACTCTCAACCTCAGAAACAACTGTTTTAGTTTCTGTTTTACCAAGTTCAGTTATAAACTGTTTGGATTCTTTGTTCATCTTACCCATAATAATGTCAGCCATTTCAGACTTTGCATACATCTTTGCTTTCTCTATAGCAAGTTGTAAGTCTGGCGATACAGCTGTTGCAACACCATAGATACACTGTTTATTTTTATCTGCCTTTTTAACTTGACCGATAATATTTGTATCTAAGTCACAAGCATCTGTTTCATTAATGTCTGCCATATACCAATTAGGTACGACATTAAGACTATCTGCCTTTTCTTTTTTGATTGTATAACTTGTACTAGAGCAAGCGCCTAACAAGGCAACCATACTCAAAGCTCCAATCGTTTTCACATATTTGTTCATATTATACCTTCTCTTTCATAATATACAGTAATTCTTGTACTTTGTCAAGTCCAGATTGCATAGCGTTTAAAACATCAGCCATAGACACATCCATTCTAGTAAATACAAAGATTACCAGAGCAATAATAATTATATTTTTAATCATTATTCAGCCTCCCATTCACCGTTCTTGTTCATACACACTTTTCCGAACGATTTAAAAGCGTGTTCAGGTCTACTATAATACCTGCAATATTCTGGTGTGTTAACATCACGGTAGTAAAACTGAGCAAACAACTCCCAATAACTAGGACCGTCAAATCTATTTCTACCATCAGCACACTCCAAAATTTCTTCTTTAATTATTTCGTCACCTTTTTGTTTGATAACTACTTTAATATAACAAAACTGACCATTTACTTCAGCAGGATTAACAGGTTTAATCTTAGTGTGATATACTGGTTCACCACCAACTGCAATACCTGTAATTAACATAAAGATAATTAATATGAAAGTCCAAGTTAAGTATCTTCTAATTCGCATATGTTGTAAAGGGTCAAACATAATTTTCTAATTTCTTTATACTATCCTTCGTATTATATATGGTATCTTCAATAAAGGCAAGCCTGGATTGATTACTTGTTAATTCTTTTTCGTCCTCTAACTCTTTGATTTCGTTCTTCAATTGTTCTATTTTTGTTCTTATATCACTTTCTGTCATTGTTTTTCTACCCACTTTCCGTCTGGTAACTGACACGCTGTACCAAACACCATCTTTCTGTTTACACCACCAAGACCAACTAACGGCCACTGATTGGTAATATCAATCGTTGCGTCATAGTCTTTACATTTGATTGTTTCTACCATATATGACCTAGTGGTCTTAATAATACCTGAATTGCCTGTCTTTTGATTGTACCAGTTTGTATAACTTGAACCAGCAGGACCGTTGTTTAAATGGTCTACAAAGACGGCATTGTGTACATCATAATCTGAATTGTACATAATATCTGCACCTACAAAGGCACCACCCATAGTACATAATGCAATAGCGGCTGGTTCACCTGTAAACTGAGCACAAGTGGCTGCCGTGGTTGTACCACCTAGTACAGCACCAACTTGTGACCTATTTGTGCTACAAGCACTAACAAGTATTGTCAGCAATATCAGTAGGGTCAATCTTTTCATATTTACCTTTGTCTTGTGACACAATTAAACAATCACTTTGTATTTGTTGTATCAAATTATCAATTTCAACTGTAGCTGCCTTACTGGCTCCGTATTTCATTTCACGGAGCCTATCGGCATCTTTTTTTATACTATCAATCTTATCGCAAAATTCACTAATCTTGTGATACATACTCTTTTACCTTTTGAAATAAGTTTTGAATTTGTAATTTGTTATTAGCAAGTTGGTCTTTACCTTGTTGCCAATTTACTTGTTGAAAAGTAACTATTTCATTCCACTCATTCTGCAACCAATTAGTTACTTTATTTTCTTCTGCTTTGGCAACTGACCATGCTAATAGGTAAATTGCAAAAAACATAAAGATAAGTTTCTTCATACTTTTCTCCCAGCTGTTTTTAAGTCCTCTTTACCAACGACCATATAAGGACCTTTGTTGTAAGCAGGAACGATTGAATACTGTTTACTAATTTCTAATCTTTCTTGCCTTTCTTTGTGGTCAATAGTACCGCCATTACCTAGTTTTGTTTCTGCACTAGGATAACTCGGTGTTTCTCTACGGTAAATTCTATCAGGTTCATATGTACCAACAATATGTTCTGTTTTGATTTTTAGTCTACCAAAACGATATTTAATATAGTCTTCTAAAGACAACATATGTTTGTGCATATTCATTTTTTTCATCTGTTTGTTATACAAACGCAAGTCTTCTTTATATTGTGCAATTTGATTATCAGAAAGATTGTTCATCTTCTTTTGATTTTTTCTCAAAGTGCCACTACTGGTGTTTGTATAGATGATTGCCATAATTAAAATGATAACTCTTTGTTGTTTTCGGTGTAGTCGTCATAACCCTCTTCAGCTTTTTTCTCAGCAAATGTTTTGCCAAAGAAAGCTTTGTAGAAGGCATCTCTTGGATTTGGTGTAAGATACAAGTTTAGTAACTTGTCAAACTTGATATTGACATATTCAAATACTTCAGGCATTGTCTTTTCTAATTCAATGTATTCTTTTAGAAGTTTAATTCTGTTAGTATAGATTTTGTGGTCATCACCTTTGGCCAGTTTAGTGTCTTTAGCCTTAGCGTCATTAAACTCAGCAAAAATCATCTCTTTGTCATATCTAAAGTTAGTTGGTTTACTCATAAGTCCTTTCATAGTTAGTTAATATTCATATATCCTATCAAAATTGATGGATATTGGCAAGTCTTATTGCTGGTCAAAAATGTCGCATATTTACTGGTTTTTTGACCATACTCCGACCTTCGAACAGCTCTTTTCGTCTGTCCTGGCGCATCCTGGCGCCTCGTTTTTTTAAGGAAATACCTCAAAACTCTCAAATACACGGTTTTCGTTCAATTGTGATTGTTCATCAGCCCATTTATCAAACTCGTCACACATAACCTGGTATTTCGATTTCAATACCATAATCTTGTCTTTGGCTGTTGCTGTGTCACCACTATCCAATGCATCATTGATTTCATTCAACACTTCTAAAGTTTCAAACTCGGAAACCATATTATTTCTCCTTAGGATTAGAGTTATCTTCACTGTCCATTAACAACACAATGTAATGAGCAGCCTTTAATAAGTCGGCACGATTACGGCCGCCTTTCTTACCAAACCTTGCAAGATATTTAATTGCATTGGCTTGACAAAAATCTTTATCTATTCCACACGACCTTAACAAGTCTTGTACTTGTACGCCATTGGAAACCTGAGCATAATGTTGACCATATGTTGATTTGATATAGTCACCAATTTCTTTCAGGATTTTGTCTTCATTATATTTCATTTGTAGCACTTTCTTCAACTTTGTTGATTTGATTAAAATAACACCAATATGTACCATTGTCGCCTGAATATGTAATAGCGCCTTTGTACCCTAAATCGGTATCATAAGTTTTTGCATTTAAAGCTGTTTCGTTCTCAGCTGCTATGTCATTCATTTCGGTAGCAATACCAATATTGATAATGGTACCCTCTCTACCGTTGTTAGCATAAACATAATCACCTACATTTATAATCATAATATAACTCCTTGTTAGTGTTTAATTTCAAATAAGTATTCTTTATCATAAGAAAGACCAAGACTATAACAAATATAACTGGAATCTTGTTCTTTGTCAAGCCCCTCTGCTTCTAAAATCCATTTAATGGCAGTTTCTCTACTATCTGCACCAAGTTTCATATTTTCTGCAACTTGGTTTTCAAATTTATCATAAGCTTCAGCTTCAAATTTTTCTTCAGCTTCACGCTCTGCTTGTGCTACTTTACAAAGCCTTTCTAATTCTTCTTCTAATTCTTTGTTTGACATATTGTCAAAATCATAATGACGGCCTTTTACGCCATATGCATCTTTGTGCATTTCATACACACTTGTGATAAGATTGCTACGCTCATATTCTTCAACTGTAAAAATACCTTGGTCATTCCAGAATTTAATATCTTCTGGTACCATACCAGCCCAACTGCCTGGATTTTCATCCATCCACTTTTTAGATTGAGCGTTAATATTTTTAATGTGTTGAAGTAATGTCATCTTATTCACCTTTCGTTGCATAATATAAGTATTCATCAATTTGGTCTTCGTATTCAATACCAACTAATTCTAAGGCATAGTTATCTTTGTTTTGTTTGATTTCTTCTACACCTTGTTCTAAGGTTATCATATTTGACTTGATTTTGGCAACCACCTGGTCAACAAAATTTTCAGCTTCGTCCCAAAGCCAGTTTTTTACTTTACTCATAGTGTTTTCCTTTCTTTTTAATCACTTTATACACATATCCTATCATAGGTAAATACCATAGGCAAGCGTTATTTACGCTTTTTTTCATTTTTTTTCAATAAAAAAGCGTTATAAATCAATGATTTTTAGGCTGCGTCAAAATGCACAGCTGAGGGAAGGGTGGTTTTTAGCAGTTTTTTGCTATTTCCAGTGGTTTTTGACCCATTCCTGGTCACATTCGTGTGGGTCTGGCTTGCCGTGGAACACAGCCACTTTGCCTGTACCTCGTTCAAATGTCCATTCTGTCTTATGAAACCTTGGTTTCTGTCTGGAAAACCACTTAGTTGAGAAAGTCCACTCGTCTGGAAATATTCTAAATTTGGGGTTGTTTGATGCAAGTTTAGATATTACATCTTGGTCGCCTGGCATTCTTTGTAATTCGTTTCTATTTTGTAACCAAGGATTCCATATAATATTGGTTGCTGTCTTATTGTTAAACTTCATAATACTAGAATTGAATATCTTTGTAGATAAGTTGAAGTTATTAATAATACTAAAGGTATCAGGTTCGCCGTGTGTAAACATATCATCTATGTTTTCTAAAATAACCACATCTAAGTCCATATACAATGTTTGACCAACTAGATTGGCCTCAGGACTAAACAGTTGTAGTTTATTCCACCAAGTCTGATAATCGTGGAAAGGTAGAGGTCTAACTTCTATATTACCCTCTACTAGTTTTGGTAATTTTACATGGTCTGTAAAACAAATAAATCGGTGTTGCAAAGTGGTATTTCTTTGCACCATATTATAAAGTTTTTGGACATATTCGTGTGAATACTTATCGCCCCATAACACACATACAAAATTCATCCTATCAACCAGTTCCATATTGCTCTAATTCCTAATAACAAATACATAAACTCCATCAAACCTCTTGGAGTATCTTTATCTTTATACGCCATATAAATCCAAATACTACAACTCACACAAGCAATTGACCAACCAATCCATTGAGTTGATACATCTGCGTTTGATAATATAAAAGCCGCAACTATGGCTAATATAAAACCAAGCCAACGCCAACCATCTATGTCTTTGTAGTATCTTATTTTCATAATTGATATTGTACTTTCAATGTATCATAAGCAACACCATCTTCAATCTCTTGTATAGTAAATTGATGATTAGCAATTAATTGTAACCACTCTTGTACTGTTTTTCTTCCAGGTTTAAATGGTTTTTCAACAAATTCTAATTTTCTACTTGTTACAAAACTGGCCACATTTCTTTGATGTGTTATTGCTGGTGTCATATTTAATATGCCGTCTATAGCACTTAATGACATATTA
>Ga0255770_10005245_pt1 | contig 10708 bp, 11 predicted proteins | sample 071ome_22_FD_179968 | JGI IMG/M metagenome (GOLD analysis project Ga0255770, IMG submission 179968) | Coastal salt marsh microbial communities from the Groves Creek Marsh, Skidaway Island, Georgia - 071404AT metaG (version 2) | ecosystem: Environmental > Aquatic > Marine > Intertidal zone >... | reverse complement strand
GTTCAAGAAATCATTGAAGATCATTTCAAATACGATGATAGTGTTGATGAGCTTCGTAAAGCCACACTGCTTGAAACTATGGAGTACATACGTAAGGCAAATGAAACTCTAAGAGACTCATCATTGTACTGGTATCAGCAGTATAAAAAGGTTGCGTAAAAACGGTTGACATCTACCGTAAAGATGTTATTATTAAACTATAAGCAAAGGGTATTGTATCCCCGAGCACATTCCTAGCCTAGCTAGGGACCTAGTAAGATGTTAAAAGAGGTATTGTACCGCTAATACATCGCTTGTACTGAGTAAAACAAAACTGTACATAAGGAGAAAAAAATGTACGAAATTTTTAAAGCAGAAGTTCCTTCGAGAGAATTTGCTGTTCGTTCGAAGTACCCTTTCCCCCAAATGAAGCCAGGTCATGCATTTACTGTGCCTGCTGACGATTGGAATGCAAAACGCAATTCGTCAGGCGGATGCACTATTGCTAGTGCTGCTTACAACTATGCAAATCGTAACGGTGGCAAATTTGTAACACGTCGCAACACTGATGACAGTATCACTGTTTATTGTGTAGAATAAGGGCGCAGTGTTATGGAACGCTTAGTAAAAAAATTTACCGATGTGGTAGAAGAAGTTCGCCTTCAGTTAGAAGCAGAATTTGGTGTTACACAAGAACAACTGGATGCATTTCGTAAAAGAGTAGATGCAAATGCACACAGTTTTCCAAGTGGCAGTAATATGGTAGACATTGACACACTGTACTTGGATTACGAAGTGCAACGTGCTGCTATTGCAAAACACATTCTAAACATAATGAAAAACTATGATCCACGACTTTGCACGCCTGCTAGTGCATGTAAAGTTGTTGGACAAGACTATACCACTTTATATGATGGTCAACAACGTAGTGTTGCTAGTGCCTTGCTAGGCTTTACACAGGTGCCTGCTACAGTGGTAGAAACAGATGATGTTGCATTTCCAAGTTATGCATTTGAGATGCTAAACGAGACAGGTGTTGCACGCCTCACGCCAGGCGACATGCATCGCAATGCACTCACACGATATCGTTTGGGTTCACGTGAAATTCGCAATGTTAAAGCTCGCACACTGCAAGATCAATTTGACAGTGTGGGCATTGACTTGCAGGACAAGGGTGCAAGAAAAAGTGCTAACTTGCGTGGCACCAATGATTACTTCTTTAGTCACTTCAAGTATGCTTACAAAGGCATCGAAGTAGATCAAACCGGTAGTGTACTACACGAAATATTAGAAGCAATTACCAGTGTATTTCCTCTGCAAGAAGAAGTTGATCAGGGTTGTTACATTGGCTTGTATGAACTTTCGCGACTGGACACACGCCAAGAGCTACAAGGAGATTGGATGAAGCAGGTGCTTCGCAGTGCTAAGAAGTACTTTAGTTCAAGCGCAACTGCACATGCCAAAGCAAAGATGCAATGGGCATATGTCAATCCTGGTGCTACTTGGAGTGCTCCAAGTGCAATGAGCAACTTCTTGCGTGAAGTATACATTATGGATGGCGGTACACTGGATCTTCCATATCATGGTGAAGGTGCACTAATGCAGGTTGCAACTAACCCTGCTCCACAATTATTTCCTCGGGCAGCAGCATAATGTTGCAAGAAGCAATCAAAAACTTTAGACAGCCTGTGTACACCAAGACTGCTCGCAGTGTACACACATATGCAAGCATCAAACAACGGTGTGCAACACAGATCAAACGGTTGGTTGAGGAATACAACAGTGTAAAAAATGACCAGCAACTGTTGCGTGAAATACGCAACGAAATTGATTATCAATTGCGTAGGTATCACAACTATGCAATCAAAGAAAACATTGGTGCACACTACATTGAAATAGGATTAGAAGGCAATGGTATCTTTGAACACATGATTCCAGCCAGTACTGTGCGTGATCTTTGTATTGCAGGTGTGTTTACAGCAGAACAAGCATTGAATGTTCCAACCTGCAGGATCAGCAAACAGTTGGATGACTTGTTGCGTGAAAAGGGCTGGGTAAGTAAAACACCAGACATCTATAACTTTTGGGAACGTTACAAATATTGCTTTGAAACCAAAGGTGTGTTCGCCACCTGGGATGGGCACGAAGTAAATACTGACATGACACTAGATGATCATTTTGCACAGTTTGAGGTTGACACAAACGCATAATAGTGTATATTAGTATTGTAGGTAAGGAGTAACGACCATGACGACTACCAAGCAAAGCAACAAAGATGTAGACATTCCGGTTGGTTTTGAAACTGTGCCAGAAGAAGATGCACAGGCTCGTGAGAAACTAACCACTGCTCGTGTTGCACTGCTACTCAAAGCAACGTTCTTTGGCAATATGGCTACACGTTTGCCTATTGTAAATGCTGATGCTTGGTGCCCTACAGCGGCAACAGATGGTCGTTACTTCTACTATAACAGCAAGTTCATCAACATGCTGCGTGAAAAAGAGTGTGAGTTCTTGTTTGGGCACGAAGTGTTGCACAATGTGTATGATCATATTGCAGCAACCAAACTGCTCAAACGAGATCCTACACTGAGCAACATTGCACAAGACTATGTTATCAACAGAGACCTTGTGGTTAATAACATTGGTGAAATTATTAAAACTGTGCCAGCACTGTACGATCGCAAGTTTGATGGTTGGTCAAGCGACGAAGTGTATGACTACTTGTTTGAAAATGCAGAAAAGATTGACATTGATAAACTTGCAGAAATGCTTGTTGATGAACACCTCGACAATGAAGAAAATGGCGGTGGCGGTAGTGGAGAGCCAGAAGAAGATGGGAACGGCAACCTAAAGTCAAAGGCTCGTCCAAAGTACAGTGAAGAAGAACGCAAAAAAATCAAAGACGAAATCAAAGAAAGTCTTATCAACAGTGCAAAGCAGTCTGGTGCTGGCAATTTGCCTTCAGGTGTTAAACGCATTGTGCAAGAACTCACTGAGCCTAAAATGGACTGGCGTGAACTGTTGAGCATGAGCATCGAAAGCACTGTTAAAAGCGATTACAGTTTTCAACGTCGTAGCCGCAAACAAGCACAAACAAATTGCATACTGCCTGGTATGATTCCTGAACAAACCATTGATGTTGCTATTGCAATGGACATGAGCGGAAGCATCAGTGATGCAATGGGCAGAGACATGCTCAGTGAAGTAAAAGGTATCATGCAACAGTTTACAGACTTCAAAGTTAGACTGTGGTGCTTTGATACAGATGTTTATTCATATGCAGAGTTTGACAACACCAACATCGACGACATTGACACCTACGACATCAAAGGTGGTGGTGGCACAGACTTTATGTGCAACTGGAAGTTTATGGAACAAAACGACATCATGCCCGAGCGTTTTGTAATGTTTACAGATGGGTTACCATGGGACTCATGGGGTGATGAACACTACTGCGATACTGTGTTCATCATACACGGCAGTGAAGATATCACTCCACCATTTGGCAATCATGCCTACTATGATGTAAGGGCTAAATAAAATTACAAAGGAGAGCCCAATGGTTCGGGTATTATTAACCATTTGGGCGTTGGCATTTTTAGGCGGTTTTATTACTGGAAAGAGTGTTCTCGCTCAAACAAACGAACAAGAATGGTCAATGAAGCCAATTCAGTGCGGGCCTGTTGTTGATGTACTCACAGAACTGCAAGCAATGGAAATGGCAACAGCCTTTGGAGGGTTAGGAACAGCCAACAGTGTAAATATTGAAGACCCAATACCTGTGTATGTATACCTATCTGTTAACATGGAAACTCAACAATGGGCAATACTCGAAATTGACTATGAATATACAGAGGCATGCATCATAGCTTATGGCATGGGTGCAATGTTTGATCCTAAACAATTAAAAGAATTTACCAACCCAAAAAGATTTTATAAATAATAGTAGCATATTATTATTGACACTGATATACGCTTTACCGTATAATAAAAACTAATCAATTAACAAGGAGATTCAAATGTCTGAGGACACTCAAGCACCTGCAGAAGAACAACAGGAAGTAAGCGCACCTACATTGGGTGTAAATGATCTTAAACTGATGGCCAACATCATTGAAGTTGTTAGCAGCCGTGGCGCTATCAAAGCAAACGAAATGCAGGCTGTAGGTGTACTATACAACAACCTAATGACTTTCTTAATTGCAAATGGTGCAGTACAGGTACCAGAAGCTGAAGTTGCTGCTGATGCACCAGTAGGTGAAGGCGAGCCTGAGGTTGAAGCTGACGGAGAAAATAATGATTAAACACGTTGGAAGACAGAACGACAAACGAGTTGTTGTGGTGTTCCGTGAAGTGCCTGGCGAGGATCACATGTGTCTTGTGGTGTATCCAGACAATTTGCCCACACACTTCCATGACGACATCATGAACTGTTTGCAGAGCGACGCTGGACAAAATGCAAAAGATCTTGCTGATGCACTTGCTAGAACAACAGGCACAGATGGTCGTGTGTTGCTAAACGCAATTCACCAAGAAGGGTGGATGAAAAAAGTACGCACACAAGATGTAATTATGATTCCACGTCCTAATGCACAAGGTGTGCAGTTGAGTGAAATCAACCAAATCATCCGTGACTTAGACACTGGTGGCGAAGCAGCAAGTAAACTAGCAGAACTTGATGCCAACGCTGGACTTGCAGATCCACAGAAGAGGGCTGCGGGCATACAGGCTGCACAACAAGCAGCAGGCGCCGGTGGCGTACTCAGTGATGCAGACATTGCTCGCAACCTTGTAACACAAGCAGAGCAAATGCGAGCACAAATTACAGGACTAGAAGCAGAGGTACAAAGGCTAATGGAAGAAGCAAGTGAACTTGATCCAAGTGTTGCTCCTAAAAAGCGTGGCCGTCCTGCAAAGTCTAAAGCAGTGGTGATGTAATGCAGGTAAAACTTATTTCGCACAGTGTGGCAAATCCAGATATGGAACTTGACAATTGTCAAGAACTTATTGCGTATTGTGCTAGAGTAAGCAACCCTGCAAATCAAATGAACAGTGAAACCAGTGAGAAGTTGATACGTTATCTTATCAAACATGCTCACTGGTCACCACTTGAAATGGTTAATGTGTGTCTAGAAATTGATACCACTAGAGATATTGCACATCAAATAGTTAGACACAGAAGTTTTGCTTTCCAAGAATTTAGCCAGCGTTATGCAGATCCTGCTTCTATGGGTGATCAGTTTGTCACACGTGAAGCACGTTTACAAGATCCAAGCAATAGACAAAATTCAATTGAAACAGACAATGTTGGACTTATACACGATTGGGAAGACAAGCAACAAGAAGTTATTAACAAAGCTCAAGAAGTGTATGAGTGGGCTATTGCCAACGGCATTGCCAAAGAACAGGCTCGTGCAGTTTTACCAGAAGGCTGTACAAAAACAAGATTATACATGAACGGCACACTTCGTAGTTGGGTACACTACATTGAATTAAGAGGTGCAAACGGTACACAAAAAGAGCACATGGAAATTGCTCATGCATGTGCTAAAGTCATTGCAGAAATATTTCCCCTAGCAAAAACTCTATAAAGAAGACTTTAACAATGATTACCTTTACAGATCTCCAATCTGAGTATCAAGAATGTCGTAAGGAGATTGATGCTGCTATTCAGCATTGCCTCGACACAAACAGTTTTATTACTGGTAAAGATACCACACTGTTTGAAGAAGAAATGGCTCGTTATACAGGTGCAGAAGCATGTGCAGCCTGTGGTAGCGGAACTACTGCTCTTCAAATTGCACTCAAAGCATGTGGCATTGGTCCAGGAGATGAGGTAATAACAGTAAGTCATACATTTGTTAGCACACCAGAATCAGTTTGCACTGTTGGCGCAACACCTGTGTTTTGCGATGTTGATGAATACAGTCTCATTGATATTGAGCAAGCAGAAACACTGATCACAGATAAAACCAAAGCTATACTTTGGGTTGACCTTTATGGACAATCACCAGACATTGATGCACTAATGGCGTTGTGTAAAAAATACAACTTGTATGCCATTGAGGACGCAGCACAAAGTTTTGGCTATATGTATAAAAACCGTAGAGTGGGCAGCATTGCAGACATCACCTGTCACAGTTTCAATCCTGTAAAGAATTTAGGTGCAATTGGTGATGCTGGAATGGTAACCGGACGCAAAGACCTAGTTGACTTAGCTAGATATTACAGTAACCATGGCAGAGATACAAAGTATGAATATGAATACCTAGGTTACAATGCAAGGATTGACAATATCCAAGCCAAAGTTGTGCAAGCAAAACTTCCTTTCTTACAAGCATGGCTAGATAGGAAATATGAAATTGCACAAATCTACACCAACGAACTAAAAGATCATTATGTAACTCCAAAAGAACTACCATGGGGTAAACACAGTTATTATGTTTACGTGGTAGAACATCCAGAACGAGATAGAGTAAGATCAGACTTGCTAGAACGAGGAATACAAACCAATATTCATTATGCTAAACCTGCACACGGCACACCAGCGTTTGCACCATGGCATCGCAGTTTGCCTGTAACTGAATACAAAAGCAAAAACATATTCAGCATTCCAGTATACCCACATCTCAAACAAGAACAAATAGAATATATTGTAAAAATGTGCAAGGAGGTTGCATGAAGTTTTGGTTAGTAGGTGCAGGGTATTGGGGTAGCAAAGTAAAAGCAACATTGGAAACAATAGACAATGTTAGCGAAGTTGAAGTTCTAGACATCAAAGAAAACAAAACCATAAACGACATAGACAGCAAGGATCCTGTGATTCTTGCTACACCTCTGTGGCAACATGCAGAGCAAACCATACAGTTGCTCAATAATGGGCATGATGTTTATGTTGAAAAACCAATGGCAGAAAATGCAGATCAAATTAGATCTATTAGTGATTGTTTACACAGTCAAGTGCTAATGGTAGGCCACATATTTTTATACAACCCACTGCTGGTTAAGTTGAAAGAACTTATCAAAAATGATGTACTAGGTAACATTCAACATGTTGAAAGTCGTCGCCTCAATTGGGGAATACGTCAAACAAAGACCACACCATTGTTGAGTCTAGCACCACATGATGTAAGCATAATACACTACCTACTAGACAAAGTAGACATAACCTATGCTAGCAGTGCAAACCTAAGTCAAAACGTTGTGCCAGATATGATAGAATTTGGCGGTCCAATGTTCAACTGCAAAGTCAGTTGGTGGTGGCCAACTCGAGAAAGAATAGTAACTGTGATAGGTGATCGTGCGCAGGCAGTGTGGGACGAGGATAAAAAGACCATAGTAATCCACAACGGGCACATGGATGGAAAATATCCTGTGAAAGAAATATCAACACAGTCTATACCCTATGAGGGCGATAGTCCACTACACAACGAACTTGAACACTTTGTGCAGTGCTGTATTACAAGAAAACAACCACGCACTGATATTAACAATGCTCTGCAAGTTGCACAATCTTTAGATCAAGTAAACTTGCTATTAAAATAATCTTGCAACCAATCCCATCTAAAACTTTTCTTTAGCTCAGTCATATCGTCTTTGTTGGCGTTGTAAAATTCAACGCCATGCTTTGCACCAGTGGTGCAGTATTCTGCAAAATCACCTTCAGCATGATTACACCAAACATCAAGTCTATACTTTGTTTCTATGGTTGGTTGTAGATCCATTGCTTGTGCCAGTTTGATACATTCTCTAAATGCTGAACGCCATGTCTCAAAAGGTGAAGTGTTAAACTCTCCATAACAACTTAGTATAGGCACAACATCATGCCTATGGCTCATGGTATAGTCTAGCCCTTTTAACACTTCATAATCATGGCTGTCAATGACCATTTGTTTATGATACATTACCATGCCCATGTGTCCGTATACAAGTCCATTTACCATATTTTTACAATCAAAAATGTAGTGCTTTTCGCCTTGTAATCTGTCAGGTCTATATTCAAAATCAAAGTCTTCGTGCAGTCGTGTTTTAGCAAACACTGCATAGTACCAATCAGTTTCACTTAATAGAGCAGCTTGGTAAAGTGCATTTTCCATGCCTTCGACACCATGCAATCGCTTGGTGCGTGGCTGCTGTTTTAACAGTATTTCGTAGTTTATATCAGCATTTTTTTCGTCATAAGAAATGAACACAATATCATGTGGTTTTTCTATTAGATTATTTTGTTTATGACGCAAGATGTATGGATAGTCATACAACTGGTCCTGAAAATGCGTTTTACAGTCTCTTGGGCATAACGACACAGTCCCACTTTCGCTAAAGACGTGTAAATTGGGTTTTTTCCAGTTGCTGGGTGTATAGTCAACAGGGCTATGTCCAGCATACACAATCCACGCATACAATGTGTTAATATCGTTTACATTTGATACAGTAGGCCAACTGTATGCCGGCACACTGATGTCTTCAACATAGTTTACAGTGTCAAACCAGCCCAGCAGTTCCAGCTGCGGCTGTTGCTGCTTAAAACGCTGCACAGGCACCAAAAATGTATCGCCTTCTCTTTGATCATTGCTGGCAAACACATGCAGCATGTCTTGCTGCCATGGTTCTGGTTCCCAGCCAAAGTCGAAGTTTGTATAATCACAAATGCTACTTGCAACCCATATATATTCACTGTCTGTGCGTTCGCATATGCGACCAAGTGTTTCTAACCAAGTGCTAAAGAAGCGTGTGGTTTTGTGATCCAAATCAGGAGCAAAGTCTATAGCATTGCCAAAGTCTACATACACAATTTCTCTGTTGTCATCAAACAATTCTACTGTTTGATCCTCTACAAAGTTTAATTCTGGAAAGTCTTTTACATCTTCAAACCATGGTGCTAGCCGTAGAAACTCCCAACGAGGCACACGGAACACATTGGCCCATTTCTGAAACTTGCTGCCAAACACATGTATCATGTTGCTTTGCCAAGTTTCTGGATACCATCCAAAGTCAAAGTCTGTGTAGTCATAATCACTGCTGACTATCCACACAAAGTCACTGGTAGAGTTTTCGCAAGCCTTTTTGATAATACTAGCCCAGTTGCCTACACCTCTAATTTTTCTAGCATTTTCATCTTGTGCTAGCACTGTGTCAAAACTTTTGTTGTTGTTTTTGTTGAACTGATCTACAACAAAAACATCGCAGGTGATTTTACCTTTTACAGTTTGTGCATTTTCGTATTTGATTTGTGCTTCAGGACTGCTAACATATTCTGGACCGCCTTGTCTAGCCCATTGACTGCCAAACACATGAACATAGTTTTCTCCTCTGGCAGGATGCCAACTAAAGTCAAAGTTGTCTGTTTCAACACCATCGGGCACACGCCAGCGATCTGGCTGTGGTAAACTGGTAGCACGTTGCACACTTTCAAACTTGTCTTCGGTAGCACCAGGTGTTCTGTATTCTGGACCACCACTGTTGTGCCATTGTGTACCAAACACATGTGTAAAATTATCATCAAGTCTTGGATGCCAACTAAAGTCAAAGTTGTCTAGATCAATGTAGTCTGGCACATACCAGTTTTCCAGTTGTGGAATTGCCACAGCCTTTTGTGTACTTTCATATTTGCGTTCATTAGCATCAGGTGTGTGATATTCAGGGCCACCATCAGGCTGCCATTGTGTGCCAAACACATGAATATATTTGTCCGAGGATCGTGGGTGCCAACTGTAATCAAAGTCTGACTCAACAATGTTATTGGGTATGTGCCAGTTTTCTGTTGTTGGTAATGCTACACCACGCTGACTTGCTTCATACTTTATTTCATTGGCACCTGGTGTTTTATACACAGGTCCACCATCTGGTTGATGTTGAGTGCCAAACACATGTATAAAAGTTTCAATTGGATTTGGGTGCCAACTAAAATCAAATGCATCAGTGTCAATATTTTGAGGTATTTGCCAGTTATCAAAACAAGGCAATCTTGTGACACTTTGATCTTTCATGTAGTGCAAAGGACCGGGATTGTGTTTGGGTGTTAGATACACTTGTCCGTCTTGTTGCCATTGACTGGGCCAAGTATACACATGATCATGCTCCCAGTGCGGAGGCACCATGTCAAAGCGAAAATCTGTGTAGTCATTTTGACCCGATAAATACCAGCAGTATTCAGTACGACTTTGCTGTCGTGCTGCTTCAATTGAATCAGCAGGTTGCTCGTGAGCAAACAAATTTGGCTTTGCGCCTGTATAGAAAACATCAAACATGTATAATTTAGAAACCTTTTATCCTACTATCAGCACTTGGTTTAGACGCACTTACGACCATTTGGAACCTGCTGTGGTATATCCTTATCCATATGGCAGCGAACATCCAGAAGATACTGTGTTTGACAGTGCTTATGAATTTCCTAAGACTGTGTTACTATTATACGATCAAGAACCAATTTGGTCAAGAATACGTTGGCTAGATCATTTTGCTGAAATGTTTCATGATTGGGGATCAACAGTAATACTTATTACGGCAGAAAAGTATGGAGAAAACTTAGACAATTATGTTGAAAAATACGGCTGGAGTGTTGTACATTATCAACACCATTATGTTGCAGCAAGAGATTGGTACAGAGGATATAGGAATCATCCACTGTTGATGCGCCCAAGCGAACGCACACTTGAAAAACATTTTGTGTGCTACAACAGATTGTTTGCAGAAAACAGACCTCATCGTTGTAAACTGGTACAAGACTTTT
>Ga0255770_10005244_pt1 | contig 10709 bp, 6 predicted proteins | sample 071ome_22_FD_179968 | JGI IMG/M metagenome (GOLD analysis project Ga0255770, IMG submission 179968) | Coastal salt marsh microbial communities from the Groves Creek Marsh, Skidaway Island, Georgia - 071404AT metaG (version 2) | ecosystem: Environmental > Aquatic > Marine > Intertidal zone > Salt... | reverse complement strand
GATCAATTTGAATCTTTCGCAACACTTGATTTTATGGACAATTAGAGTAAAAAATTTCTTTTAAAATTAGAAACGGTTCAAATGTTAGAGAAATCTTAAAGTTTAATTTACACAATCATGTAGGAATACTTAGTATTTTCGCGAAATGAATTTAAATCTAAACTTATCTAACATGAAAAAATTCTTTTCGTTGCTAGCGATCTTCACTGCATCACTTGCGGTAGCGCAACAAGCACAACAAGAAACTGACTCATTGTTAATGACTGAACTTGAAGAAGTTGTTGTTTCTTCAAGAGTTATTGACGTAGCTAAGGAGCGTGTTACTCCAGTTGCTGTAACTACAGTATCTGCCAAGGACATCTCTTTAAAAGTAGGTAACCTTGAGTTTCCTGAAATCATGAACACTACACCTGGTGTTTATGCAACTAAACAAGGTGGTGGATATGGTGATAGCCGTATTAGCCTTCGTGGTTTCGATCAGAGAAACACTTCATTCCTTATCAACGGTCAACCGGTAAACGATATGGAAAACGGATGGGTTTATTGGTCTAACTGGCAAGGTCTTACTGACGTTGCTTCTGGTATCCAAATCCAAAGAGGTCTAGGTGCATCTCGTTTAGCAGTTCCTTCAGTTGGAGGTACTGTATCTATTCTAACTAAAACAGCTGATAAAACACAGGGTGGTTCATTCACTCAAGTTTTAGGTAACGATGGATACACTAAAACATCAGCTGCCTACAATACAGGGAAAAACGAAAATGGATGGGCGACTTCTGTACTATTATCGTACTGGAAAGGTGATGGATATGTATATGGGACTAAAGGTGAAGGATGGACTTACTTTGCAGCAGTAGGATACGCACCAGAAGGTTCTGCTCACGCTCTTAACTTATCAGTTTTAGGTGCAGGACAATGGCACCACCAAAGAGACTCATGGGTATCAATCCGTGATTACGAATATTTTGGCGAAGAAGGTATCGATCGTCGCTGGAACTCTGATAATGGAATCCTAGAAGGGGAAGAATTCAATATTCGTCGCAACTTCTACAATAAGCCATTGGCAACTCTTAACTGGGACTGGGATATTGCTGACAATATTCAGCTAAACACTTCTTTCTATGCATCTGCAGGACGTGGTGGAGGAACTGGAGCGCGCGGTAACAATTTCCGTAACTCAGCAATTGATATGTTCCCTTACCAAAAAGATTTATACACTCACTACGTAGAAAATGGACGTGGAACACGTTTACCTAACGGATACATTAACTACGATGCAGTAGTTGCCACAAACCGCACTAATGCGCAACCTTACACCGGTTCTATCTCTGGGTATACCGGAGCAAGAATTGGATCAAACGGATTCCGCAACGATGGTGTTAGCCGTGAAATCATGATTCGTCGTGCATCAATGAATTCACATGACTGGGTAGGTGCAATCTCTTCACTAGATATTCAATCAGGTAAATTCAACTATTCTCTTGGTGTTGATTTAAGAAGCTATACCGGTTATCACTACCGTGTACTTAACAACTTAATGGGATTAGACGGTTACTATTCAACAGGTAACAAAAATTCAGCAGGTCAAATCATCGAAACTCTAGTAGAGGCGAACCCATTCAAGAACACTGGTATTAGAGGTCCTAAAATGGACTACTACAATATTGGTAGAGTAAAATGGGCTGGTCTTAACGGTCTTGTAGAATATAATGATAACGATGATTTTACTGCGGTACTTCAAGCAGGTATTTCTAACCAGCAATACCAACGTATCGATTACTTTGACCAAGTAGGTAACCCAGAGTCATCTAAAAATGATTCACCAGGTGGATACGTTAAGGGAGGTGCTAACTTCAATTTTGACGCTCAAAACAACGCCTTCTTTAATGCAGGTTATATCAGCCGTCAACCATTATTTGATGCAGTATTCCCAGGATTTGCTAACAACATTAACCCAGACCTACAGAATGAGGAGATCACTTCATTTGAGTTAGGATATGGTTACACATCATCAAATTTCAAGGCTAATGTGAATCTATACTCTACTACCTGGGGTAATCGTTTCATCTCGCGTGGGTTCAACTTAGAAAGCGGTGCAAGTGGAACTGCTCAATTCAAAGATGTTGATGTACTACACGAAGGTCTTGAAGTAGAAGCAACATACTACGCTTCTTCTGCACTTCGTTTTAAAGGAATGCTATCAGCAGGTAATTGGAGATATACTAAAGATTTCACATCTAAAGTATTTGACGACAACAACAACCAAATTGGTGAAGGTACCATCTATGTGAAAGATGCTAAGGTTGGTGATGCTGCTCAGTTCGTAACTTATACTGAGGCTCAGTATACTGCTGGAGATTTTTCATTCGACTTAGGATACCGTTTTGTTGATGGTCTATACGCGGATTACAGTATTGTTGATTCTGCATTTACATCTCCAAATAACAAAGGTGCTATTCAACTTCCTTCTTATGGGTTAGTTGATTTAGGAGCTACTGCCCGTTTCGATTTATTCGGTAACAATGCAAGCTTCAGAATCAATATCAACAACCTATTTGATACGGTTTACATTGCAGAGTCTAACACAAACATCCATGCGGATGGTGGTGCTACCACTTGGAATGGAGTTGACGTTCGTAACTCTGTATGGTTCGGATTTGGAAGAACTTGGAATGCTTCATTACGAGTGAACCTATAATCGAATCTTTCGATAATAGATTAAAGGGCCCCGAATGGGGCCCTTTTTTTGTCTTATACTTTTCTTGCAAACAGTACTCTTGTGTGAGGTGTAAAGATGAACCGTAGAGAAAAGAGAGGTTGTTTATTTTTTTTAATGTTCTGAAAATCAAAATTATAAAACCATAATACTTAAATCTTGTAGAGTTATTGTATAGTTTGATTTCTTCCAAATGCTCGTATTTAATACTAAATTCATACCCTTGACTTAAAAAGTCATCGAGGATAGAATGAAGTTTAAATAACGAAAGTTGCAATGAAAAATAATTCAGAGAGAAAGAACATCTACTTAGGTAATCAGCCTCTAAATACCAATCATAACTCAATCACAGGAGAAGAAGTTGAAATAAACGGAGAGCGATATTTTAAGATCTCGAATACCGATCAAATGCGTCCGTTCTTTATGAGTATCGTGAGTCACTCCGACCACTGGATGTTTATTTCAAGTACCGGAGGGTTGACTGCAGGAAGGATTAATAGCGACCACTCCCTTTTCCCCTACTACACCGATGATAAAATTACCGAGGCTCACGAACATACGGGTAGCAAAACTATCATACTCGTAGAACAAGAAGACAAAACTTTCCTATGGGAGCCGTTTTCATCTAATTACCAAGGAGTTTACAAGGTAGAGAGAAACATTTACAAGAACACCTATGGTAATAAAGTGCTCTTTGAGGAAGTTAATCTTGACCTTGGAATCACTTTTAGTTATGGGTGGTCGTCTAGTGAGAAATTCGGTTTCGTTCGTAATTCTAAAATCAAAAATTCCAATTCATTAAACAAAAACATTCAACTCCTAGACGGAATACAAAATCTTCTACCTTATGGCGTTCCTGAAGGGCTACAGAGTGGCAGCAGTAATTTAGTTGACGCCTATAAAAAGTGTGAACTTGAAGCTGGTATTATTGGTATTTATGCTTTAAGCGCGATTATTTCTGATAAGGCAGAACCTAGCGAAGCACTTAAAGCGAATATGGTGTTTTCTCTAGGATTAGAAAATAAAACCGTACTCCTATCGTCAAAACAATTAGATCATTTTAGAAAAGGTTATGACCTCCTACAAGAGACAGATGTTAAAGCAGAGCGAGGAGCCTATCTCATTAATACATCCTTTGAATTAGTATCTGGAACTGAAAAAGAATGGATGATCGTTGCTGATATAAGCAAAACAGTAAGTGACATCATTGAATTAAAAAATGAACTCGATTCCCCTGAAACCCTTAGCAAGTCAGTAATTGAAGACATTGAACTTGGGTCAGACCGACTAGTTTCTTTGGTAGGAGCCAGTGACGGCTTACAATTAACCGCAGATCAAAGGAGAAACACAAGACACTTTGCCAACACCATGTTTAACGTGATGCGTGGAGGTATTTTCGATGAGAACTACACGATAGAAAAGGCTGATTTTATTCATTATATCAAACAGGCCAACAGTAAGGTTTACAGCGAAAAAACAACCTTACTAAACAACTTGCCTGAACAGTTCGATGTGTTTGCTATTAAGACGTTATCTAAGCAGGATAATCACAAGGATTTTCAGCGCTTGTGCAACGAATACCTTCCCCTAAAATTTAGTAGAAGGCACGGGGATCCGAGTAGACCTTGGAACAAGTTTTCAATTAACCTTAGAAATGAAGATGACGGATCTAAGATTCTAGATTATCAAGGTAATTGGCGAGACATCTTTCAAAACTGGGAAGCCCTTGCTCATTCATACCCAGCCTTTATCGAGGGTATGATGTTCAAGTTTTTAAACGCCTCATCATTTGATGGATACAACCCTTATCGCGTATTCAAGGACGGGTTCGAATGGGAGACCATCGAGCCAGATAACCCGTGGTCATATATTGGCTATTGGGGGGATCACCAGATTATCTACCTTCTAAAATTCTTAGAATTCATTCAGCAATACTACCCTGAGAAGTTCGATGAATACTTCAAAGAAGATTCTTTTGTATATGCCAATATCCCTTACCGTATAAAACCCTTTGAAGCTCTTATAGAAGACCCAAAAAACACTATCGATTACGACTACAATAGAGAGTCTGCTATTGAAAAGAGAAGGGAGCAAATCGGAGCCGACGGAGCCTTACTCACGAATCCAGAAGGAACAGTTTACCAAGTAAACTTTATTGAAAAGATTTTAGCAACCGTTTTAGCTAAAATATCCAACTACATTCCTGAAGGTGGAATCTGGATGAATACCCAAAGACCCGAATGGAACGATGCGAACAACGCCCTAGTTGGAAACGGAGTCTCTATGGTTACGCTTTATTACCTCAGAAGATTCTTAGCTTTCTTTAAAGAGTTAATTGATCAATCGGCTGTTTCTGAAGTTCAAATCTCGATAGAATTGAAGAAGTGTTTTGATCAAATTCATGAAACACTTGAAGGCTCAGCTCATCTTCTAAAAGGCTCGATAAATGACCAGCAGCGAATGCAGGTTTTATCGGGATTAGGAGAAGCCGCTAGTAACTATAGACAAACCATCTATGATCAGGATTTCTCAGGAAAGAAGACCACCTTTAAAACAGACGAGTTCCTAACATTTATAGAGGTTGCTTTAAAACACCTAGAATATTCTATAGAATCTAACAAGCGTGAAGATCAATTATATCACGCCTATAACTTAATGACCGTAACTGAAGATCAGGGGGTAGCTATTAGCTATTTACCTGAAATGTTAGAAGGCCAAGTAGCCGTTTTAAGTTCAGGGTATCTGGATACTGAAGCAAGTTTAGCCGTACTTAATGCACTAAAAGCAAGTAAACTATTTAGAGAAGATCAATACAGTTATGTCCTTTACCCGAACAAAACCTTACCTCGATTCCTAGAAAAAAATAACATAAGCCCTGTTGAGGTTTCAGAATCTGAGCTCCTAAGTAAACTTGTGCTAGAAGGTAACAGAGATATTATACTTAAAGATTGTGAAGGCGGTTATCACTTCAATGGAAACTTTAAAAATATCAGATTCCTAAGAGAAGCATTATCAAATCTGCCCGCTCAATACCAAGATTTAGTGTTAAAGGAGCAGCCAAAAATAGAAGCGATATACGAACAAATATTCAATCATAAGGCGTTCACAGGTCGGTCTGGTACGTTCTTCGGTTATGAAGGGTTAGGATCTATTTATTGGCACATGGTTTCAAAACTTAGACTTGCTGCTTATGAGGCAACTAAGAAGGCGGTAGATCAATCCGCACCTAAGGCAATTATTGGTCAATTATTCGATCATTATTTTGAAATCAATGCAGGTATTGGAGTACACAAATCCCCTGAACTCTATGGAGCCTTCCCTACAGATCCCTACTCACACACACCAGGTGGTAAAGGAGCGCAACAACCAGGGATGACGGGACAGGTAAAAGAAGATATTCTTTGTCGATTTGGAGAATTGGGTGTTCGTGTATCGAAGGGTGTATTAAGTTTTGACCCAACCATACTTCCTAAATCTGAATTTTTGAACAGCGACGAGGTATTCAAATATTACGATTTAGACCAATCTTTATTAACGATTGAGCTGTCAAAAGGTTCTTTGGCTTATACCGTATGTCAAGTACCCGTAATTTACAAGCAAGAAGGGAGTGCAAGAATTACAGTGCTTTTTAAAAACCAAAGATCAGAAACCCTTGACGGTAATACGCTAACTAAGGAATACAGCGATGCTATTTTCAATCGTTCAGGTAACATCAAACAACTTATTGTAACCATCTAAAACCATGAGAAGGATAATTACACAACCCTTTAAAACGAGAAGCATTAGATGTATAAATATTTTTTGCAATCTGTTATTGGGGTTGTTGCTATTCTCATGTAATATCAAATCGACAACTATGCAAAGCAAGACTGCTTCAGAAATATTGGGAAATCCTGAATATCAAGCGATATCCTTTGGAGGCTACAGGAAAGAAAGTAGGGAATTTCAACCAACATTAGATCAACTAAAAGAAGACCTAAGAATCCTTCAAGCGATGGGAATCAAAATGGTTCGAACTTATAACGTACAACTTCCACATGCTTCCAACGTAGTGAAAGCTATTGCTGAGTTGAAAAAAGAAGACTCCAATTTTGAGATGTACGTAATGCTCGGAGCCTGGATCGATTGTGAAGGGGCATGGACAAGCAGTCCTAACCATGAAAAAGAGGACTACGCCTCAAACAAAACAGAAATTGAGCGTGCCGTGGAACTCACTCGTACCTATCCCGATATCATAAAGGTAATTGCAGTAGGAAACGAAGCGATGGTTCATTGGGCAGCCTCTTATTTTGTAAAACCTGGTGTAATTCTTGGGTGGGTAAATTATCTACAAACCTTAAAAGCAAATGGAGGTCTTCCAGAAAAGCTCTGGATCACCAGTTCTGACAATTTCGCCTCATGGGGAGGTGGTGGATCAGAATACCACAATGAAGATTTGGTGCAACTTGCCAAAGCGGTAGATTACGTTTCCATGCATACCTACCCGTTTCATGATACTCATTACAATCCTTCTTTCTGGAATATAGAAGTAGTAAAAACCTATAAAGATACCAATGACGTAAATAGCCTTCTGATGAAGTCTGCAGTGAATTATAGCAAGATGCAGTACAAGCAAGTGTCCGATTATCTAAAATCTATTGGAGTAGACAAACCTATACATATCGGTGAGACTGGTTGGGCCAGTAAATCAGATAGATTCTATGGACCAAATGGGTCGAAGGCAGCTGACGAATTAAAACAATCTCTGTATTATAAGGGAATGCGTGAATGGACAGACACAGAAGGTATTAGCTGTTTCTATTTTGAGGCGTTTGATGAACCATGGAAAAGCGCTACAAATCCCAACGATTCTGAAAATCACTTTGGATTATTCACCCGTGATGGAAAAGCGAAATACACCTTATGGCCGCTAGTAGATTCAGGCGTATTTGAAGGTCTAAGTCGTGATGGTAAACCTATCACAAAGTCTTACAACGGAACACCTGAGTTATTAAACAAGGATGTTCATCTACCGGTTTTAAAATAAAGGAGAGCTATGATTAGATATTTCAAAGCCATAATTCTATCGTTATTCGCAGGGCTATTTTTTAATTCTTGTTCCCTCATTGGTGATCATAATAGCATCGTCAAAGTCAAAGATGACCAGATCACTATTAACGATAGACCATTCTTTATAAAAGGCATATGTTACCACCCTGTTGAAAAGGGTCAGACGATGAGAAGTTTTGGACAAATCGAAAATGATCTGAAACTCATTACGGCAGCAGGAGTGAATACCTTAAGAGTCTACGAACCCATAGCGTCAAGAGAAATACTTGATCAAATATACGATGCAGGGCTACGTGTGATTATTAGTTTCGGATTTAATCAAGGAGGCGTTTATGACATCCAATCTGAAACCTATCTAGATTATGTAGAGAGGTTTAAATCTCACCCAGCAATTCTTCTATGGGAACTTGGAAATGAATACAACTATCACCCTGAATGGTTCGGCGGATCGGTAGATTATTGGTACACAGTTCTCAACGAATCTGCTGCCGCAATCCAACAAATAGACACAAAACATCCTGTAGCTACGGCACATGGGGAAGTTCCGAGTGAAGACCTTATTCAAAGATTAGATCAAATTGACCTGTGGGGCCTCAATGTCTACAGATGGGATCAACCTGGCACTGCACTTGAAGAATTTTCTAAAGTCAGTTCTAAGCCGGTTTATTTCTCAGAGCTTGGTGCCGACAGTTATATGACTATAGAAAATGAAGGCTACGCTTTAGGTTATAATGAGACCGCACAAGCAGACGCTACTCAAACGATTTTAGATCAAGTATTGACCCCAAACACAAAGGCGACAGGTGCGATTGTATTTTCATTTACCGACGGATGGTGGAAGGCAGGTTCTCCTGAAACCCAAGATGTAGGCGGATGGACTCCGGGAAGTAGTGGAGTCCCCTACGATGCTACTGCAAATGAAGAGTATTGGGGAATCGTTACTTTAGACCGAGAGCAAAAAGAAGCTTATAAGGTTGTTAAAAAAGCCTTTAAGTCTTTCAGATAGAAACCAAACAATTAACGATATGAGTAATCAAAATTCAAACGGAGCATCTAGCGTTTCAATGGGACAAAAAATCGCATTTGGCTTTGGAATGCTCGCCAACCAGATGTTCCCCGCAGCCTTGGGTGTTTTCATCATCGTATTAGTACAGGATTTAGGATTTGCTGCCCTTTTATGGGGTATCATCCAATTTGTACCTAGAATATTTGATGCAATCACAGACCCTATCATGGGGTATATCTCAGACAACACCCGATCAAAATGGGGTCGTCGAAGACTATACGTACTAATCGGTGCCCTCATTATGGGATTAGCCTATATATTTATGTGGCAACTTCAAAAAGATGATGGCGTCGTTTTTAACTTCATTTATTTTCTATCCTGGTCACTCGTATTTTATCTAGGACTAACCATTTTTAGTGTACCCTACGTAGCCATGGGTTATGAGATCAGTGAAGATTTTCACGAAAGAACTCAAATCATGGCTATCGCACAATTCATAGGGCAATGGGCTTGGGTTATCGCTCCATGGTTCTGGGTGATCCTATATGATCCGAGTTGGTTCCCAGAAGGCGCTGACCAAGGTGTTAGAGACCTATCTATTTGGGTCGCGATTCCTTGTACCTTGTTTGCGATCATTCCCGCCTTATTTATCAAGTCACCTTCTACCCTAGACAGAACCGATTTTCAACCCATCAAGGCGATGAATATTATCAAAAGTGTCCGAGGTATTTTCTCATCTGCCTTTGAAGCCTTTAAAATCAAGCAGTTCAGACAGATTGCGTCTGCCACCTTTTTGATTTTTAATTCATTCAATGTAATCGCCGCTTATACCTTTTTGATTATTGTACATTACTTGTTCAACAGCGACCCAGCAAGCGCAGGTACTTGGCCAGCCATGCATGGATCTGTTGGCGCACTGATAACTACATTCTTAGTTATACCTATCGTCACTAAAATGTCAAAGAAGCTCGGAAAGAAAAAGGCCTTTATCGTCTCTCAGCTCATATCGGTTATCGGATACATTCTGTTCTGGTTCTTATTCGTACCCGGTAAACCCTATTTATTCCTCTTCGCACTCCCCTTTCATTCTTTTGGAATTGGAAGTTTATTCACCATCATGATGAGTATGACCGCAGACGTATGCGATCTTGATGAACTAAATACCGGTAAGCGAAGAGAGGGTGTTCTAGGAGCTGTTTACTGGTGGATGGTAAAATTAGGCTTCGGCATTGCTGCACTTTTAGGAGGATTCTTTTTATCGATAGTAGGCTTTGATGCTGAAAATGTAACTGAATCGTCTATTACAGGGATGCGAATGTTTTATTCGCTTTTACCCATTGCAGGAGTCATTGGAGCCATCCTTATTATGAAAAACTACGATATCACTGAGGAAAAAGCTGAACAAATTAAAAAGCAACTTGCAGACAATAAAGCATAAGCTATGTCACACAGATTTGATAAAATACAATCCCTTTTAGGAGTTGATGTAAATGAACTTCGAGAAGAAGACCTAATTATCTCTAGCCGTGAAATTTTAGAATCCGGAATGCATGGTATTTGTTTTAGCCCTTATGAAGGGGATCAAAAACCAGGAGATCTAATTTCAGAAGAACAAATACGTCGAAAACGAATTACTGAGACCTTACACGAAATGGATCAGAACCTTTTCTTGTACTGATCAGAACGAAACAATACCTAAACTAGCCAAAGAATATGGTTTCAAGACCCTGGTTGGTGCATGGTTAGGGGACGATCTTGAAAAAAATGAGGAGGAACTACAAGGGCTCATCGATTTATGTAATTCAGGATTTGTAGATATAGCTGCAGTAGGCAACGAAGTGATGTATCGCGAAGAACTCTCAGAGGATAAGCTAATCACCTACATCGAACGAGCGAAAAAGGAAATCAAAGAAATTCCCGTTGGGTACGTAGATGCATATT
>Ga0255770_10005241_pt1 | contig 10712 bp, 7 predicted proteins | sample 071ome_22_FD_179968 | JGI IMG/M metagenome (GOLD analysis project Ga0255770, IMG submission 179968) | Coastal salt marsh microbial communities from the Groves Creek Marsh, Skidaway Island, Georgia - 071404AT metaG (version 2) | ecosystem: Environmental > Aquatic > Marine > Intertidal zone > Salt... | reverse complement strand
GCGCAACCACGATTTCGTCGGCGAGGAAGGTAAAGTTTTAGGCGTGGATGCGAATACCGGGGAAGTTACCATAGAATCCTTCAAGAGAGGCATCCAGTTCAAAGCGAATAGCAGCGACGTCGCGCGATTAGTTTAATTTAATGTATTTGCAAATTTATTTCAGCTCCTGCGTTATCATTCTCAACTACTCTGCGCTGTGCGTTCTCGTTTTCGCGTGTGCTCTTGTTTTTTACAACAAAATCCTATATTTTTCAGACCTCGGGACCACGTCTAAGGCTACGGTCCCGTCCATGGTGATCGCGGCAAAGACCCACGGGTCGTTCGAGCTCCAGCACGCGTCGACGACTGGCGAGAACGACCCTACCGTCGTAGTTTGTAAGTTCCCGTACGCTTTCAGTTCTACGTCTACGCCTTCGCTGTTAGTGCTACCGCCGCTATTCTCGTCGATATTTACCTTTTTACTTCTTCTCCTTCCGCTATCGTCGTCGTCGGGTAAACGCCCAAGGTCAGAATCTCTCCACAACTTCACCGTGCCGTCTAACGAACTCGACATGACTATTGATTCGTACACGGGATTGAATCTCGCTTTCGTGACCGTGCCTTCGTGACCAGTAAAACACTTCACCGGTTCTCCGCCGTTTTTCCTCAAATCCCACGTCTTTACCAACCAATCCTCCGAGGCGGTGATCATATACCGCCCGTCTTCGCTCGCCGAGAACGCGACGTCACGGAACGCGCTCGCTTGAGAAAATACAGGTTTCGCGTCGCTACCGCTCGATCTCGAATCGACCACAAAAACGTCGCCGTCTTTCGCAAACGCAAACTGGTTTCGATTCGTCTTCGACCAATCGCCTTTCGCGCACCTTTTCTTACCGCCCCCGTGACCGGCGCTACTACCACTACTACCGCTACTACTACTACTACGGAACGACCCGATAAACGCGTCTCTTTCGCGGTCGTAAAAAGAAACAGACTCTCCTCCGCTCGTTACCATCGCGAGCACTCGCCCGTCTCCGTTCGGATCGAATTTACACGACGAGTAAAAGCATTCGCCGCCGCCCGTCTTCTCGCTTTTGACATTTTTTCCTTCTTCTTCTTCATCTTCTCGAAAGACTGAAACGGTACCTTCTGAAGTACACGCGGCGATCGTGACCACACCGCTCGAATCTCTCTCCACAGCATCATCAGTATCCATTCCTCCCTTGTGACAATCCACGTCCACAATCTTCGTTGCTCCCGAAAAAGAAGAAGAAGAAGAGGCGCTTTTTACCGCGCGTTCTGACTTTTCTTTCAATCGATGCGTTTGCGCGTCGACGCGAAAGATTTTCACGTTCGCGACTTTACCATTACTATTACTACTACTACACGCGACGGCGAAGAGAGACTCGTCGTGCGCGTCGACGTTTGGGACGGAACACACGGCGTGCGCTTCGTCGCCGCAGACGATTCTTTGTTGCGCGGAGGAAGTTGACATTTTTTATGTATTGTTTTCCGCGTGTGCGAATTGATTCGCGTGTTGTGTGTTTTTAGAAAAAGTGAAGATTTGAAGTGTTGAAGTTTTGTTTCGTTCGCGAGCAAAGTTTACTTATGCGCCACTCCGGCGTTATCCATCGGTACCGTTTTAAAGCCAACGTTAAACGCGTTGTTCTGCATACCTTCTGCATACTTTCTGCATACTTTATTAAGAATATGTATATATATATATATATCTACTAGACGCTGAATTTAATATTATAGTAGTACTAGAGACTAAAATGTTGTTGTTAATATATGTCTACTCTTCTTCTTTCGCGTGTGGATTTTTAATCGAAATCGTCGCCGAGATCGCCCAACAAGTTTTCAATCATGCCAAAGTGCGGGAAGTTATCTTCTTGTTGTCCAGGGACAGGAGGCACGGGCGGTTGGCCTTGCTGCTGTTGCATCCAGGCCGCCGGTCTCGCGCCGTTGGCACCCGCCGGAGGCGCCGCGTTGCCCGCGTTGGCAGCCTGCGCGAACGAGCCAGGCGCGGGCGGAGGTGGAGCGGCACCGTTCTCAGAGACTGACATTTGCGCGACGCCCTTGACGAGGGAAGTTGGAGGCGGGGGGCCTCTCGGCGGCGGCGGCGGTCCAGACGGTGGCATCGGGACGCTTCGGTCGCTTTCAGAAGCTACTCCTCCAGCTGCGACGGCGATAGCCGGCGTGCCGGGGGGTGGAGGCGGCCCTGGAGGTAACGGCGGCGCGCCGGGTCCACCGGATCCGGAAACCGCCGAAGCACCGGCGGCAACCGCGGCAGCCGTCGGCTTCTCCCCAGACATGGATCCAGAGCCAACTCTCGGCATGGAAGCCGCCTTGGAATCGCTCCCTTTTCCTGAAGATACCGGTGGACTTCCTTGCTGATATTGCGCAAGATCGCGTCGAAGGCGAACGACTTCGGCAGATTTTTCTGCCAAGGCAGATTCAAGCGCGGCTATGCGACCGCGAAGCTCACGAACGAGCGGCGGTTCAGAGGATCCTCCCGGAGAGCCGCTGGAAGCATTCGGCGTAGGAATCGATTTATCGCCACCTTTACCCGATTTGCCTGCAGGCGAATCACTTTTATTCGAGGTGTCTTTGTTCTCTTTTCTTTCCTTTGATTCCGCTTCTTCGCGCGCTTTGCGTTTTTCCGCCTCAGCCTTCTCCTTTTCCGCTTTCTTCTTCGCTTTCTCTTCTTCCTTTTGCCGTTGGATAGCTTCTCGCTTCTCTCTAGCCTCGCGCTCTTTTTCTTCCTTGATGCGCTGCTCTTCCTCTTGTTTCTTGCGAAGCTCCTCGTCTTGAGCGCGTTTTATCGCTCTCTGCCTTTCGCGCTCGGCTTCCTTCTCAGCCTCAATGGCGGCTTTCTTCTCGGCTTCTTCCTTCTCCAATCGCGCACGTTCTTCATCTTCGGCCAACTTCTTCAATCTTTGCCTTTCTTTCTGTTTCTGTTTCTTCGAGTGTTTCTTTTCGTTTTCTTCCGCGGCTAAACGTTCGGCTTCTTCTTCCTCGGCAATCAACGCTTCTTGCCGCATCAGAGCTTCGGCTTCGCGAAAGGCGACTTCAACGCGTTCGTTAAAAACGCGAGACAAGACGTACATCTCAATCGTTTTACGGCCGAGTTCAGCGAGGCGATGTTCGTCTCTTTCAACGGCATCAGCAGCAGAGAACCCGGTCTTCTTTTTCGTCGCGTCTTTACTATCGCTATCTTTTTTCGAATCATCTTTACTGCTATCCTCGCCGAGTTTAGAACGCTTCGACGAGCGACCTTCGGCGGAATCGTCCAAGTCAATGTCATCGACATCGAACGCAGTTCCGTCCGCAGCGCGTTCCAACGCACACACTAAGTCACCAGTGAGTACACACGTGTTCGTGGCGATGGATAAAGCGGCAGAGCCGTGCGACAAATTCGCGCTCGCCTTGACGGCATCCGCCACAGACGTGGAGCCGACATCCAAGGCTCTGCATCCGCAATACAACGCGTCCATGACGAGCGTGGACGTCACTTCTTTCTCGTTGAAGAATCTCTTCACGATACCTTTCAATAGAACGTCGGCTTTTTCAGAGGCGAGTTGCGTTTTTTCGGCTAAAGGACGGTTGTTCCAAAAGTTGCGAAGATTTTCCCACTTCTCCGAATCTTTGCGCAAAGCTATGAGCTTTTCTCTCTTCTCTTCGAGAAATCGTCGGCAAATACCCTGTTTTTTGTGATGCAAAAGTGATGAAGCACGCGATGAGTATTCGAAAATGCAACGAGAGCACATCGGTTGCGCCTAAAAACGGTGCGCGCACGCAAACACACGAGCGCACAAAATAACCACAAGAGGCAAACGCAACAGTCTTTCGAGACGAAGCAGAAAATTTTTCATCGCTCAAATTCTATGGGTGTTCGTTTTGTCATTCACGAGTTGCTCAGAACGAGAAATGCTCTTATCGAATTGATCTCTTCACTGCGAAGGAAGATGTTTCTTTGCTTTGACTGCGTCTCTGCGATGTTGTCGATGCCACTGTGTTTGTGCGAAAGTATGTTCATGCGCGCGAGCGCCACCGCGTCGAAAAGAAGAAAAACAAAATAAAAAAATCGCACCTCGACGTTTGTTAAGTACACGCGAACCAACTCTCGTCTGTATTGCGGGTCCAAGCATCTAAACGGTCTCGCAATCTTCTCGTGGATGACTTGGACTTGCGCTTTAATGACTAAAGTATCCGCCACGGTAAACCCATCCAAAACTTTACCGAGTTCCATAAACTTCTTCCACCCCCAATCGTGTTCCTTCTTACAAAAACGGTGCAAAGTGTCCGAATACTTTGACTTTTTCGGATCCTTATTCACGACCGCGATCGTAAACTGCGCGAAGTGACTCCACCCCGGCAATAACTTATCGTAATCTGCCACGCACAAGAACAGCGACAAGTGATTGTGCACGTCGCAGCCTTGCGGGTACACGAGAATGTACCACTTGTATCCGCCGACTTCGAAGCACTTCGAGCGAAGCTCGCGTTTCGAAATCTCCGAAAAATTCTCGATTTTCCACGTGAACTTGCCGTACATGTCCGCCGGTTGCGGTCCTGTTTCGAGGAGAGGTGAGGCGAATCGTTGTCGGTCAGTTTTCTTCGGTGTAAAAAAAAATCTTCTTCTGCGTTTTCTTCTCGTTTGTTCGTTATTTTCTCTCTTTTTCTTTCTCTTCTCTCTCAGTGTGAAAATCAAACCTCGAGAGAGGCAAAAGAGAGCTCTTTCCAAAAATCGGAATTTTTAGCGGACGAAGAGAAAAAAGAAAGGAAAAGTCTCGGAATCGCGCGCGGAAACCACCTACCCGAACTATCTTCTTGCTTCCAAGGCCCACCACCATCGCTCACATCCAATGGTCCAGCTCGTGAACGCCACTCAGAATCCGCCGGCGAATCTGGAGTGGGCGTGAGTAAGCCATCGACGATGGCGTTGCCATCGGCATCCAGCATTTCCTCTCGCTTTCTCGTGCCCGAGGAACTCATTTTTTTTCTAAACTATATGTATATAAAAAGCCGCGACTATCTATCTATGTTTAAAATGCTACGCGCGAGGGAAGAATTGGATATATATATACTCTATTGGTGTAATTCTGCTCTCAATTCTCGCGCTGTTTAGTCGCGTTGCCTCTTTTTCGATGCGTTAAAAGTCTGGCGTCGTCGCGCGAATTTCCGCCTCTCCGGTTGTTTTTTTCTTTTTTCGTTGTTTTTGTGTCTGAGTGTGCGAATGTCTCGCGTCTCTTTCTCGGGGTCGTTGAGCCCAGTCGCGCGCTCCTTGATTTTTTTTCTTCGCTATTAAAACAACTACTTTTACAACCGCTACTATCACGTGCTACAAACTAAAACTCTCCTCTAATACGTATGCGCGTACTATTTGCTATATTCTCTTTTTAACTCACGTCGTCCGTCGTCCGCCGTCCCTCCTCGTCTCGCACTTTTTCACGATGACGGTGCCGCGAAACGGTTTGTTTGTTTGTTTGTCGATGAGCGTGTCGAGATCGACCGAACCAGTCAGAGCGGCGAGCGCGTCGTCGTCGTCGTCGTTGCGAACGCTCGTCACGTACGCTTGGACGCTCGCGCAATCGATGGAGGAGAGATTTGCGATGGCAACTGCGGATTGAATCTTACCGAGGATGCCGCCGGTCACGTCGTGCAAGCAGGTTGTCGTAGATATTTGCTCATCTTTTTTCCACGATTCAATGTCGCGTTCACTTTCAGACGCGCTGTACCGTAAACTATCGTTTGTTGCGTACGCGATATCTTCGACCTCTTTTTTCAAGTTACTCTTAACGCACGTCCATCCATCGATTGTAGTTTCAATCTTTCGCAATAACTTACACGGCGGTTCAGCATCGACAGCATCACCATCCGGGTCGCGATTAAACACGCCTCGCGCTCCAGTGATGAAAACAACTCTGATGACAACCTTTTCGTCTCCCGCGCTCGCGTACGCTTTCGCTATTTCAAGCGCGATTCTATCTCCGCTTAAAATCGAGCGCCCGTGCGTCGCGTCCTCGACGACGTCCCCGTGGAGCAATAGAAGCGACTTCTTCGAGGACGACGACGACGGCGAAGAAGTTGTAAAAGTTGCAGTAGAACGACACTGTTCTTCGCAGTATTCACGCACGGATGCGTAACCGACAACCTCTACCTCTCCTCTCTCGTTGAACCGCCACGCGTCGCCTAAGTGCTGTTTCCGAACGATAACCGTCTCGTTGGCATTTTTTTCTAAACTCTCCGCGACCATCGCGTTCAACTTTTGGACGCTCCTCCGGGTCGTCTCGCACCCGTCGAGAAACTCTTTCGTGTGCATCATGTTTCTCCTGTTCTCGTCGCCTAAACCGCAACGTTTTGCATCCATGTGCCCGAAAGATCCCGCACCGTGCACGACAATCGTTCTTCGCTCCTCCTCGTTTTCTCCTCCTCGGTTCGTTTCTCGATGTTGCTCCTGGTCGTTACGGCCTCGCGTCGTCGTCGTCGATGATTTCATCCGCGTAGTGCGTAACGAGAGAATAACGGACGACGAGCACTTCTCGAGCGCGACGGCATCCAACGTCTCGTAACTGGATTTATCGGTGATGCAGCGACCGCCGAGTTTGACGACGGTGACTATTTTCATTTCTCGTCGTCTCACTTTGTGCCGTCTCTCGTCGGATTATTTACTTTAACGAACGCTAAAAAAACGTAAAAAGTAAAAACGCGCGCGAGAGAGAGAGAGCACCCGAGAGCAAAAGTAAAAAAGTAAAGCTGTTTGTTCACTTTGAGGCACGCGCGTGTTACAGTTTTGCAGATTTCGACTCTCGCGCTCACGACTTACTTCTTGTCGTTTGTTGTTGATGATGTCGGCGTTCTATTTTTTGTTCTTCCCGCCCGACTCCTTCTCTATCTTCTTGGCGTGATTTTCTCTCCACCGTTTCAAAATGATACTCATCGCCGCCCTTTCTTTCGCCAACGGCAACACGGATTCGGGTTGGTACTGTCGCCATTCTTTTCTCTCCAAAAGCCCGTTAGCCACATTCGCCGTATCCAAAGTTTCCTCCAATTTTTTTAATTTCGCCAACCCGGCGTTGGTGAGAATGCCCCTCGTCATCGAATTTTCACTCTCTAACGGCGGTTCCAAGTACTCTCGAGGCTGCATCGGTGTCGCTTCGTCCTTGAACTCATCATCCTCGGGACGATCGACGTCGCCGAGTTCTTCTACTTCTGCACCTCTTTTTTCCGCTAAACTCGCGCTCGCGGCGGCTAATCTCTCCCTCCTGGCTTCCTCGGCTCTCTCCGCTCGCGATTTGCGACTTTTCTCTTTATTTAAGAACGCGGCGCGTTTCTCTTCCCGGTCTGATTTATCGTGTAAACCGTAAAGCGGCGTTTTCAACGCTTGCTCTAAGATTCTGTGTGTTTTCATCATTTGCAAATAAGAAATAAGCGGTAGAGGGAGCAAATATACGCGAAATGTACCGGATTCGTATCCCATGGTCGGAATGCCAAGAATCATCACCAACTGCACGAAGATTAGCGTGAAGAACATTTTCCCAACGAGCCACGCCCACATATCACCTTCACCTGGGTGCGACTGATTGTAATGATATACCAACTGATGCTTGAAAAAGATGTACATGACGAGGAAAAACGCGCAACACGCGGGGAGAAGTATAGGCGCGATGACGGCATACAACGACCCGAGGAAGAAAATCAACATCGTGACGCCTGGGATGCGATGCATAGGCGTTTCCTCTGGCCGCGCCCATTCCAATATTTTCGCATTCGGCGGTGCGACTTTTGCGCGCATTTTGTAAGAGGTATACTTCAGAAAAAAGGAAAAGAGCTTCGGGAACCGAATCAATTCAAACGTCGTCGCTTGCGCCACGCGCAAGAGTACGAATTTGAAGAAAAACGTTGAACACGCCAACGTTTGACGCATGAACGTATACGCAAACAAATGCGGCTCCTGTATCCAGTCGTACATGTCCTCCCAAACATATCGACTGGACATGTTCCCGAGGACTAAATTGATAATCAAGACGTAAAAATACGTCGTCGCCCCAAACGTGTCCATTTCGTTCTTAGAAATATACCCGGTTTGTCTGGACAGATACAATGAAACGACGTGAGCGACGACGAGGAAAACCACCATAATCAACGAGATTATGATGGAATAAAACGTCTCGCCGTTCGTCCCACCAATTGAGTTCACAATATCAGTTTTGTAATCGTTCACGGCCGCAGTTATTACGTTAACTGGGCCTAAGAAAAATATTGCAAACAAAATCGCGACGATGCGAATGCGCATCGTTTTCCAACTTCGTTTACTGTTCGGAGAGGCGACGTTGTGCCAAACGATCGACTTCGGCGCCGGCGCCGGTCTCGTGTCCCATTTCCCAAAATCATCGTCAATCTGTACTTTACTGATGAGTACAGCGAGCGCTTGCGATTTGAGAACGACAACTGCTCCAGACGGTGGCGCTTGAGAATTGATAATTTTTTCCTTTGCCGCGTCCAACGCCTTGAGTTTAGAAACTTCGTCCGCTTCGCACGCGTCTCTGTGTTTCTTCGCGCTCTCCAAATGCGCCTCACGAGATGCCAAGTTTCGTTTCCACATCCCCGGATGATCTTTTTTCTCCGATTCAATCAAAGCTACTTTTCTGTTCGCTTGAACCGCGTTTTCTCTTGCTTTTTTCCACATTTCCGTTTTCTTCTGCACGAAGCGCAAATCGTGCGCAACACAAAGAAACATGATGTTACCTTTACCGACGATCGCTTCGATTTTCACCTTTAGCATGTGCTCAATTTCTCTCCTCGTTAACAGTCGTAAATTAGCCATCTCTTTACGTTCGCTTTCATCGAACGAGATGTCGTGCTTCATTTGCGCGTCATTCACCACGTCTTCTCTGAATTTCTGTTCAATCGCCGGCGAGCCTTCGTCTCTCATCCACCACGGAACGAGCGCGTTGAATATCGATTTTATCTTCAATGTCCTCCGCTTAAACGCGAGAACATCTTTCTTTTCTTTCGTCGCCTTATCTTTTTCCTCTAAGCTTTGAATCACGATTTGGCCAAGATTAGACTTGACACTCATGGCATCGATGGTGGTTGTCGCGTACCTCGGGATGTTCAAAATCGTAACCGTGTTCATTTTGATCCCAACTTCTTTCGGTTCTAACTTCCACATCAGAAGCGCGTATTTGATAGACTCTTTCTCAATCATGTATACTAAAACGAGCGAAAATACGTACATCATGATTGTTACTGTGACGAAAGTTTCTGTTCTTTTCGCGGCGCCTAACGTGTGTATCTTAATATCTGACCCGGTGTGATCGCTGGCCACATCGGAAGCGCTCGCCGTTTTCCCCACCGACGTTTCGTCGAGATAATCCTTCGCGAATAATTCCCACAACGTCGGGCAAATGACAACAGAGCAAATGGCAAAAAACTTCGCGCACAAGCGAAACCATCTCATTATCATAAACTCGTCGATAGTCGTAAACCTTCGAATGAACGCATTCGAAGACATAAACGCTTGGTACAACCAGCCGAACCCGAAATACCCCTCGATGGCCGGTTCCAATTTCGGGACGTTTTCGTACAACGCTTTCGATCTATCCAACGTTACTATCGGGTCCATGATTCGTACAATAAACGGTATCCGTCGCATCCAAGCGTAGAATAAATACAAAATTGCAAACAGAATTGTTGCGAACGCGAAATAATTAATAGCCTCGGCTCGATTTAAAGTCTCTTGACAATTGCCGTCTTCCGAGCACGTGTAGTGAAAAATACACGCGACACCGCTGCCGCTGTGCGTGATACCTTCTTGCAAATACTCTCCGGTAAACGCGGTCGCGTAATACCCTAACCCTTCGTTACACGAAAAGCATACCAACGCCGACGTGGGAGGACAACTCGTCATATCGATCGACGTCCCTTCCTTCGATTGGAACGCAAACGAGCTGTTCCCGTGCACCGGATCGAACGAAATTTTCGGCGGAGTGTCCGCCGACGTCAGCGTCCTCACCGTGTTATCGTTCGACAAAAACAAACTCCCATCTTGAAAAGCGCAGTTCGTGCAACCTTCCGGGCACGCGCACGACTGCTCCTTCGGTCTATTCGTCATCGGATCGATCTCCTCGCTCAAAGTTTTCAAAACCGACGCGACCCACACGCCGCCTTGCCACACATCCTCAAACCTTGGTGGTGCCGAAGGCGTCGGTGCAACTGTCGAATCAGCTCCTCCGGTTGGTCCACCGTCGTTCTCAGAGTACGTCGTCTGCACCGTCAACAAAAGCACGGTGATGGCTATGACGATGGTCGTGTTTTTAAACCATCGCGGCACCGTTTTCATGTTGTTGTTGTCGTTGTTCGTTACTCTTCGTTTTTCGATGACCTTTTTTTTGCGCACTTAAAAATCAGAACCCTCACGAGTATAAAAGCGTGTTCTTTTTAAAAAACGCGCGCGCGCTTCTGCGCGCAATAAAAAAGATATCGCGCGATGAGACGCAGATCTGTGCAGAACTTTGCGAAATTCGAACTCGGCTAAAGCGGGAGGGTCTTGGGGTGGGCGGCGGCGGCGGCGGGGGGGGGGGGGGGTGTTGGGGGGGGGGGGGGGGGGGGGGGGGGGGGGGGGCGGTAACGCTGTCGTCCTTCGTCGTTTTCTCTCGTGTTTTTGTTGTTTTTGTCGTTTTTGGCGTTTAAAGATTTTGCGACATATGTTTTTTCGCCTAAAAATT
>Ga0255770_10005195_pt1 | contig 10780 bp, 13 predicted proteins | sample 071ome_22_FD_179968 | JGI IMG/M metagenome (GOLD analysis project Ga0255770, IMG submission 179968) | Coastal salt marsh microbial communities from the Groves Creek Marsh, Skidaway Island, Georgia - 071404AT metaG (version 2) | ecosystem: Environmental > Aquatic > Marine > Intertidal zone >... | reverse complement strand
GATTTCATAAAGTTTTCAAATTTTGGTTTTAGAAAATTTGAAAAATAAGATATTGTTAAAAAAATTAATGTTGCAATTAACCAAAAAATAAACCCCAATATTAAAAACTGAAGGTTAACAGCTAAATCATTATGAAATACAAATGCTGGAAGAAATGCTATAAAAAAAATACTAACCTTGGGATTGAGAAGGTTCATTAAAAGACCTGTAACAAAACTGTTTTTACCTTCATTTCTTTTATTATCACTCTTATTTTTATTAAAAAATTGACTCAGGGCTAAATATGAAAAATATATAAAACCAAAATATTTGATAATATCATAATAATCTTGATTTGATTTAATTAAAGCGGAAATACCTAATACAACAAATAATGTATGAATCAAAAGACCTGAGGTTAAACCTATACTTAATTTAGCAGCTTCTTTAAATCCACTAGTTGAGCTTTTATAAAATACATATATGATATCAGGTCCTGGTGACAACGTAAGAAAGAAGACACTTGTTAAAAAAGCAAAAAGAACATCGATTTGCATAATTTTTGAAATTATTTAAAAATAAATTTTTAAATATTAATTTTGCCTTTTTTATGAATAAAATAGACAACCTTCTTTCAGAAATTTCAGAGACTAGAGAGCAATTACTTAAACACAAGTTATACAATAAATTAAATAGTGTTGAGGCAATTTCTAAGTTCATGGAAATTCATGTTTTTGCCGTTTGGGATTTTATGTCATTGGCAAAGTCTCTACAAAATAATTTAACCTGTACTGAAATTCCTTGGTACCCAACGGAAGATAAAGTATCTAGAAGATTAATTAATGAGATTATTCTCGGCGAGGAAAGTGATGTTGATCAAAAAAATAATCCAGCAAGTCACTTTGAATTATATGTTGAATCGATGAAAAAAATTGGATCTAGCACAAACCTTATTGAAAAATTTGTTAGAAAAATTAAAGAAACGAAAGACTATAATTTATCAAAAGAGGGATCAAGCCTTCCTGAGGGCATTACAAAATTTTTAGATTTTACATTTGATACAATAAACACCAATAAATCACACGTAATAGCAAGTGTTTTTACATTTGGAAGAGAAGATTTAATTCCAGATATGTTTATAAATATTGTTAAGACGCTCAATGAGAAAAATGAAACTCAAATTTCTGATTTGCTTTATTACTTAGAGAGACATATTGAACTTGATGGAGATGTGCATGGACCAATGGCTCTAAAAATGATTAGTGAACTATGTGGAGATGACGCTACAAAATGGAAAGAAGCTACCTTAATGTCAAAGAAAGCTTTAGAGATGAGAATTAAGCTTTGGGATTATATCGAAAGTAGCCTAAACTAAAATCTTATCAATTATCTAATCACGTGACTCTAACTGATCATTACCGAAAATTATTTTTTCTTTGTGAAGATTAATAATTTTTAAAATCTCATTAATCTTTTCTGGATTCTCTTCAGAAATATTATATTTTTCTGAAGGATCTATTTCTAGATCAAATAGCATAGGAGGGTCATGTGTTTCAACTTTACTAAACCAAGATGATGTTTTTAAATGAAGTTTATAGTTTTTATAACGAAATGCGTATAATTCAGATCCATTATAAAAAGGCATAATTTCTCTGGTAGATGATCCGTTGTTAAATAACACTTCAGAAAGATCAACTCCATCCAGTTCATTATCATCTTTATAACTTATATTAGAGATTGACATAAAAGTCGGATAAAGGTCTAATGTTGAGCCCATTTCATTCACAGATTTCGGGACTATACCTGCTCCCCAAAATATTGCTGGAACTCTCATTCCGCCCTCCCAGGTTGTACCTTTTCCATTTCTCAAAAGGCCAGCTGAACCACCATGTGTTTTATATGTCAACCATGGTCCATTATCAGATGTGAATACTACAATAGTATTTTTATCTAGCTTAAGTTTTTTTAACTGATTTAAAATTTGACCTACACCAAAATCAATTTCTTCTATAACGTCACCATATAAACCTCTTTTACTTTTTCCTAAAAAATCATCAGAAGCATACAAAGGGATATGTGGAAGACTGTGAGCTAGATAAATAAAGAAATTGTCTTCTTTGTACTGGTTTACTAATTCAATTACTTTTTCAGAAAACCTTTTTGTTATTGTTGTTTGATCAGCAGGCCTTTCTATGATTTTAAAATTTTCCATTAAAGGAACATTATAGCTTTTAGAATTCAATTCATCACGATCATATTCTGACCAATAAGGATTGTTATTTATCTTATCCATGTCATTTGAGTAAGGAATACCATAATAATAATCAAATCCATGATTCAAAGGAAGGAATTCATCATTATGTCCTAAATGCCATTTACCAACTATAGCAGTTTTATAATTATGATCTTTCAATTTTTCAGCAATTAAAATTTCACTTTTCGGAATACCGTATTTAGAGTTTGGAAACAGAACCCTATTAACAGAACTAGCCATTCCACTTCTTACTGGAAGCCTTCCTGTTAAAAGCGCTGCTCTAGAAGGAGTACATACTGATGCAGCAGAATAAAATTGTGTCCATTTTTGTCCTTCCACAGACATCCTATCAAGGTAAGGAGTATTAATTGTTGGATGCCCATACACTCCAATATCTCCATAGCCCATATCATCTGTAAATATTACAATATAATTATACTTATCAATTTCAGTTTTGTCACATGAAAAATTAAAGACAAGAACCAAAAACAATAATATCTTAATTGAAATTTTCATAAAAAAACAAGGTCTTTTTTAAAATTAATTATTCTATATTAGACCTCCAAAATTTATAAAAATGAAGAACATTTTAACATTATTAATTCTTTTTGTGAGCTTTAATGTTACAGCACAGTATTCATATGCTACAGCAAATAAAGCTAAAAAGTTTGCAAAGACAATTACAGAAAAGGACCTAAAGGATCACCTTTACACTTATGCTTCTGATGAATTTCAAGGAAGAGACACAGGAACTGAAGGTGAAGATATTGCTATAAAATATTTAGCTGATTTTTACCAGAATGAAGGAATCAAGCCTGGAAATAATGGAAGCTATCTTCAAAATATTAAGTTAAATATTAGAAGAGGTAACATTGGAGAAGTAGAAACTGAAAATGTTATTGCGATAATAGAGGGATCAGAAAAACCTGATGAATATTTAGTGATAACATCACATCTTGACCACGTTGGGATGAGAGATGGGAAAATTTATAATGGTGCTGATGACGATGGCTCAGGAACAGTTGCAATGTTAGAAATTGCACAAGCTTTCAAAAAAGCTGCTGACAAAGGTCAAGGACCTAAAAGATCAATTGTTTTCCTACATGTCACTGGTGAAGAAAAGGGACTTTTAGGTTCTAAGTATTACTCTGAAAATCCTATTTATCCACTAGCAAATACTGTTACTAATCTAAATATCGATATGATTGGAAGAATAGATCCAACTAGAGAAAGAAAAAACAGAGATTATGTTTATATCATAGGATCAGATCATGACAGCCAAGATCTACACAATTTATCTGAGCAAACAAATGCTGAAACATTAAATATGGATTTGGATTACAGATACAATGATAAAGATGATCCAAATAGGTTTTACTATAGAAGTGATCATTATAACTTTGCAAAGTATGGAATTCCAATTATTTTTTACTTTACTGGAACTCATGCTGATTACCACCAGCCAACTGATACTCCAGACAAAATCGAATATGATTTATTGGAATTAAGAACTCAACTAATTTTCTACACAGCTTGGAATATTGCAAATAGAGATGAGAGAATTGTTGTTGATCCAAAACCTGAGGTTGAGACATTCACAGTAAGTGAAGAAGATCTAAATTCTTATTTAGGTTCTTACAGTGCTGAAAACTTCCCATTAGATTTCATTTTTACAAATAATGACGGAAAGCTTAATATAAGTATTACTGGTCAAGGTGCTTTCGACTTAACGCCTGTATCTAAACATAAGTTTAAGCTTGAAGAGGCTGGTGTTGAATTAACATTTAATATAGAGGAAAATACATTAAAGTTCAAACAAGGACCATACGAAGTATCATTAAGTAAAAAGTAGTTATTTAAAATACTGATTACTTAAAATTTCAAAAATTCCTGGGTTGTTTTTTAGATCATTATAACTCCAAAAAACAATACCAGGATTTTTTTTGACTATTGATCTCATAATCATAATTTGATTAGACACCTCCTTTATTTGTTCTTCACCTTTATAATTACTTAACCTTATGCCGGGCCACAGATATCTATTTTTTTTATTGTTAGATTCCCACCAATCAAGCATAACAGGAAAACTATATTTTTCATTAGCAATTGACCAATACAACTGCGGAGAAAAATAATCAGCCCATCCCCTTCTTATCCATTTTCTAGCATCTGCAAATAACATGTCATACTGGTCAAATGTTGTTGTAGCACTTTCAGGATTTCCAGGTCTCCAAATACCAAAAGGACTTATTCCAAATAAAACTTCAGGTTTAATTTTTTTAATTTCCTTGTAAACTGACTTGATAAAAGTATTTACACTTTTTCTTCTCCAATTTTTCCTGTCATTAATTAAAATTGATTTCTTAGATTTTTCCCACGAAATGTGATCAGGAAATTCTTCATTATCATTATATGATGGATATGGATAAAAGTAATCATCAAAATGAATACCATCTACATTATACCTGGAAACAATATCCCTAACAACATCTAATGATAATTTTTTAACTTGTTCTAAAGAAGGATCATACCACCAATATCCATTTTTCAATTCCAAAGCAATATCAGAATATCTATTAATTGAACTGGTTTCATTGATAGATTTATTGGTTGGATGGCTTGCTCTATATGGATTAAGCCATGCATGCAGTTTTATTCCTCTCTTGTGACATTCTTCTATCCAAAAACTTAAAGGATCATAGTAGGGATTCGGAGGAAGTCCACTTTCACCAGTCAAAAAATATGACCAAGGTTCAATCTTACTCTCATAAAGAGCATCTGACTGAGGTCTTACTTGTAAAATGATTGTATTTAAATTACCTTTTTTAGCATTTTCAATTATTTGAATAGCTTCTTCTTTTTGTGTTTCAGAATCTAAACCAGGTTGACTCGGCCAAGAAATATTAGCAACACTAGCAACCCATACAGCTCTAAATTCATTAGGAACTGTAGCATTATCATCCTGAGAGTAAATAAAGTTTACAGTTAAAAAGAAAAATAATATAAGTCTCATGGTTTAATTTTTAAGTAAGGAATTTGGCCAATCAATTTGAAGACCTGTCTCTTTTAATAATGGCATTTGAGCATTATTTTTAATTAAATAATCAGTTAATTTTTGAGAAAGCTCATTTGTAACTTTAATATTTTCTGAAACTAAATTATTTTTTTCAAAAATATCTTTCTCAAGATTGTATAACTCAAGTTCTAATTTATCATGTGAGTAAATTAATTTCCATTTTCCATCTCTAATTGCACTATAACTTCCAATTCCTGGACCTGAGGGACCCCACCAATTTGGATAATGCCAAATTAGAGGTTTAGAATCAATATCTTGATTATAAAGAATTGGCTTAAAAGTTTTACCATCAATTTTCTGAACAGTATTATACTTTTCGATTTTAGCAAAATCTAATATAGACGGAAAAAAATCTTCAATAATTAAGGGTTTGTCAATTTCTTTTCCGTCAAAAATTGCATTAGGATCATAAACAATCATAGGAACCCTGATTCCGCCCTCATAAATTGACCCTTTACCGCTTTTTAATGGCCAATTGTGAGTATGTTTTTCACCTCCCCTTGCCACAGCGCTAAGACCTCCGTTGTCAGACATAAAAATTATTACAGTTTTGTCTAGTTCATTATTTTCAGAAATATTATTTAAGATTGATCCAAGAGCATAATCCATACTTTCAATCATTGATGCATATTTTATTTCAGCTGGATCTAATCCTAAATCTTTATACTTATCTGAAAATCTTTTATCCTCTTTTAATGGGGTGTGAACGTTATACAAAGAGAAATACAAGAAATATGGTTTGTTTAATTCTCGAGGTTTATTTAGACTGTAAAGAATTTCTTGGGTTATTGCCTCAGTTAAAAAAATATCTTGACCGTGGTATTTTTCAAGTCCTGGAACTGCCCATATTTTATTTTTTTCATCACCATTTCCAAAATTTTCAATTCCTAAATAACTTTGAGGAGCTCCTGCAGCATGACCTGCTATATTTATATCAAAACCAATATTCGATGGATCTGAAGATGGAAAAGATATAGCACCTAAATGAGCTTTACCAGCGTGAATTGTATAGTACCCATTATCTTTTAAAATTTGCGGTAAAGAAGTAGCATAGACGGTATTATTAATACCTGGAATAGTAGATAAACCATTGTAATTCCAATCAGGAAATTCAAATTCTTTATGATTTATTTCTGCAGGCTTCTTAACATTGGGACGTAAAGTCCAATTTGTTACTCTGTGATTAACAGAATTCATGCCCGTCATTAAACTTATTCTAGTCGGAGAGCACACTGGAGTAGCATAAGCATTAGTAAATTTAACTCCCATATTTGCTAATTTCTCCATGTTGGGAGTATTATAAAGTTTATTAAATTCTGTTTCTTGAGACCAGAAAGGAACGGAAGTATCTTGCCATCCTAAATCATCAACCATAAAAAGAATAATATTGGGGTTATCATTCTTTTCGTAAAAACACGAAACTAAAAGAAAACATAGTAAATAAAATAGATTTTTCATCTATTTTAAAATTAAAAAATTATCCAATAGAATTTTAAGAAGAAGGAATATTTACTGATTTTCTTGAGCTACTTACGGCTTAACTTTATCTAAAATCTTTTGTAGTTTTTCAATAAGCTGCTTATTAATCCCATTAACTTTTTTTGATTCTTTTAAAATTGTTTGAGATAAATTATTTATTAACTCTTTTCTTTTAGGTGTAAGCTTAATTTTTTTTTTCATAGTGTTAATTTTAATTGATACAATTAATAAACAGCAGAAAGCTTAAAAAAAAAACACCTCAATTAGGAGGTGTTTAAATTATATCGTTTTATGGAATAATTTAGCTACTGATTTTTACATCAACAGCATTCATTCCTTTATTTCCTTGTTTTAAGGAAAACTCCACTTCATCATCTTCGTTAATTCTGTCGATTAAACCAGTAGAGTGAACGAAATATTCATCACCAGATTCGTTGTCTTTAATAAAACCAAATCCTTTGGTTACATTAAAAAACTTTACTTTACCTTTTTTCATATTATTAATTTGAGGCGAAACTAAACTAATTAATTCGAATAAACGAAAAATATTAAAAATTTAACTAAATAAACAGTCCTAAATTTTGAATTTATATGGTTTTTTTAATCCTTCATTAAAATATTTTAATATAAAATAAATTAATCACCTACAAGCACATTCTAGTTTACAGGTAAGTTTAACCTACTTATGCGGATTAGAAGTAACAGAATTAAAAGAAGAAGATATGCCTATGGTTTAAAATAAAAAAGCCTCTATTTAAAGAGGCTTAATAATTTATCTAGTAATGGACCAGCCAGTTTGCCTTAAGACTAATTCGCTTTCTGTCATATTACCTACAGTTAAAACTTTACCATTTTGGTCAAATTCAAATCTTGTAAGTGTAAGCGCTTCGGCTTCACGACCGGACACATCATCTAAAAATTTGTCCCAAGTTTTAACATAAACAACCCCTTTAGATGCATCTGCCACAACCTCACGAATTTCGTATCCAAGTGAATTCTCGCCCCAGTTATCAGCATCAGCATTAGAGATATTCTGTATGATTTGGGCTTTTGAGTATGTTGGTTCTACAATTCCTCTTTCAACAGTAATTGAAATTTCTTCACCATCTCTTTCAATGACTGCGGAAACTGGAACACCTGGAGTTCCTCTAAAAGAAAGACTGCCATCATCAACTGATTCTTGTGTTACTAAAACATCATTTACAGAAAGAAACTTGTCTCCCAATTGTAGAACTGAAGATGCAGGACCACCTTGGATTACGTTTGTCACTACCATCCCATCTGTTTCCATTGCATCAGCATTAAAGTTAAATCCAAACCCAATATATCGAGCGCCAATATTATATCCGTCGTCACTCATATTTTCTGTAACCATATTTAAAGCAGCATCCTTACTTTCATATGATGAAGCAACCCAGCTTTCAGCTAGTGATGCAATATCGGTGGAATCAGGATTTGTTGTACAGGAAACAAATATAAATGTTAGTACAATCATAAAAGGTTTAATAATTTTTGTTTTCATTTTTTATTTATTAGTTATTAATTAAATAAAGTTAAAGAAATTATCTAACAGAATTCACAAGTGAATATGTGCGTAAGTACGATTTGAAATAGATGTATGAAATACATCCTTAAACATCTCTTTTAAGAAGTATAGTCAGTATAGTTAAGTTTAGAGTATAGCTAGTGCGTATACAAGTCCTGTAATTTTGTTTTTCGTTTGTTTTTGTTTGAACTTACGTTTTTAGCGTTACGTATTTTGACTTTCACGTCTTTACAACTAATGCAAGTTACGTAGCGTAAACGTTCAACGTAGAAAAGCAAAGTTACAAGAATTTAAGCACAGTTTCAAGTAAGTTCCTCGAGAAGTTATTCAAAAAGAGGGGCAATTATTAACATTTAAAATATTTAATTAATTAATCTTTATTAATTTTAGGCTTATGTTTAGCATTACATTAATTGCATTGGCAGTATCTTTCTTTCTTGGTGTATTTATAACATTACTATTTACTGAATGAAAAAATTAAAGTTATTATCCAAAATCTCAATTGTATTATCTTTATTGCTTATTGGATTTGGTATTTGGAAAATAGCTGATGGAGAATATTTATTGGGTTTTATATTTATAACATTAGCTTTTGCATTAAGTATAAATGATTGGATTAATATTTTCAAGAAAAAATGAAAAAACTACTATTCTTATAAGTTTTTGATTAATCAATCTTTTTTCAAAGTTGTATATGTGTGGAAGATTTAACTTTTCTAATCATAAAGATTTAAACAAACAACCTAAAGACAAGGTTACTCCTTCTTTCAATATAGCACCTTCACAAAACGTATTAACTATTAATTCTAATGAAGATATAATATCTATTAAATGGGGTTATCAACCTGATTGGTTAAAGAAAGGACAAATCATAAATGCTCAAAGAGAGACACTTAAAACTAAACCTACATTTAGAGGGTATCTGCAATGCTATGTGCCAATAAACGGATGGTATGAATGGCTACGTGAAGGCAGTAGTAAGCAACCATACTACTTCTACTCTACTCAAGATACTATGTACGTTAAATCTATTGTAAAGGATAATAGTTTAATCCTTTTAACTACAAAGGCAATAGATAATATTTCGCATATACATCACAGAATGCCATTAATAGTTAATGAGCCAAACTTTATGAATTGGAATTTAAATAGAGTTGATATGAATGTTGATTTCTATCCAGTTAGTAAGAAGGTTAATTATGCTCTTAACGAAGGTAAAGAACTAATAACACCTGTATAAAAGCGAAAAGGTTCAAATGAGAGCCAACCATAGCAATCATCCAAACCAATTCTTTTAGGAAAAGCGAATGTATAATAAATAAATTAAAAAAATGTTATTTATATTTTAAAACCACCTACCTACACCCTACAAGGTCATTCCCTCTTTTATTCATTTTGATTTTTTTTTAAATTAGAGTATTATGAAAAAACTAAAGTTATTATCAAAAATCTCAATTGTATTGTCTTTATTGCTTACTGGATTTGGTATTTGGAAAATAGCTGATGGAGAATATTTAATGGGTTTTATATTTATAACATTAGCTTTTGCATTAAGTATAAATGATTGGATTAATGTTTTCAAGAAAAAATGAAAAAATTAGAAGAACTCATATATTCAGTCAAGTACCTTCCTCAAACTTTATATTTTGGTTCTCTTGGATTGCTTGGATATGACATTTATTCACAAATTTCTAATAATATAGAGTTTCTTAATTCTTTCTTAAGATTTCCATTATGGATTGTCTTTTTTTTAATGACTGGTTTTGGTGTTGAAAGATATAATAAGAATAAAAAGAAAAAATGAAAAAACTACTTTTCTTATTTGCTTTGATACTTATTTCTTGTGAGCAAAGAATATCTACTGAAGAATTAGCAAGGGAGATTGAACGAGATATAATTGAACATTTTGCAGAAAATAGTGATGTAACAAAAGTTGAACTTCTTGAATTTACACTTGTACACAAAGGAGGTAATGAATACAAGGGTATAGCTGATGTAATTATAGAAAACCCTTTTACTGATGTATTTGGTAGTGATTTTAGTGAAGAAGAAAAAAAGAGTTTAAATATGGAGTATACTTATGCAGTTGAAGTCATATACGATGGCGAAACGTATACTTGGGAAATGCTTACCGATTAAATAGCAATTACTTATTGTCACGTGGAAACCTCTATTCAGATAAAGAGTAGAGTAATTAATATAGAGTAAGTCGAAACAGGCATACTCATTAATCTCAGTTGAATGTCAGTCATGACATTTTAAGAAGTCCGAAAATTCACATCATTTAGTGCCGAAATAGTGCCGAGAACAGGTAAAAAATTCGTAAATTATAGTTAATTAAGCTTGAGGACTTCTGCAAGTTAGAGCATAAAAAAAGCCCCTCTTCAAGAGGAGCTTAAAGGGTGGAAGACCGGGCTCGAACCGGCGACCTCCTGAACCACAATCA
>Ga0255770_10005193_pt1 | contig 10782 bp, 10 predicted proteins | sample 071ome_22_FD_179968 | JGI IMG/M metagenome (GOLD analysis project Ga0255770, IMG submission 179968) | Coastal salt marsh microbial communities from the Groves Creek Marsh, Skidaway Island, Georgia - 071404AT metaG (version 2) | ecosystem: Environmental > Aquatic > Marine > Intertidal zone >... | reverse complement strand
ATAGTCCACAGATTCATTGTCGAAGGGTAATTGCTCGGCGTTTCCGTGGATCAGATGGATACCCGACGCATTCGTCTCTTTGAATTTGTCCGCAGAACGAAGTTGTTCATCGGACACATCAAGCGAGAAGACTTCTGCACCGCGCTTTTCCATCCACCGCGAAACATATCCAGTGCCACAGCCAAGCTCCACTGCAAGGCAGCCGGATAAATCCTCATCGAGCAACGCCACATCTGTTTGTGGGATACTCCATATACCCCAGTAGGGCTCCTCACTTGCCCAAGCCTGCCTACCCCGCTCGACCCACTCGCTAGCGTAGGCATTCCAAAACCTCCGATTAATATCAGGGTGATTCACGAACGAAGACTAACTTCACATCGACCGGGACTTCGGTAGATATCGACTTCAGCCCAGCGATCTCTCTCAACTTCTCGATGCCAGGCGCATAGCCAAAGTCAGCCACGTCGATGACCAATTGGCCTGCAACCTTCGCTGCAGCGTTCCCTTCTCTAACAACGGTCAGTGGTACATCCAACACGACCGTATTGCCATTGGCCTCTAGCGTGAGGGTTTGGTCAATGGTGAACGCCGTTTCACTAGCACGCAGAGCAGGCTGGACGTCGGCGCTGAGCTTCGCGACTGGCTCATCAATGAAAAGCCAGGTCTGCATTCTCTCGTTTCGAATGGGGATGTTGGTCTCAATAGCGCGAAGGTCAAGCGCTAATTCCACCTTTCCAGCGGCGCTCACTTCCCCTTTGATAGCAGCGAGGCTATGCGTCTCTGAGACAAGTCCATTCTTGGTTGACGTGAGGCTAATTCGAGATTCATCACTGAGTGTCCAGACCTGCCCACCATGATGATCAGCCAACGCACTACCCATCATGCCCAGGAGAACGGCGCATACTGCGCCCATCCACGCTTGCCTAAGCGACCGTCGAGTACCAGACGCCCTGCTGGCCATCTCATGTGCTTGCCGTGCCGTTAGCGCGTCAACGGCTGATGCTAATGGCTCGATGAACTTAACGTTGTTGTATCGCATACTTTCCCTCAGTTATTTCTTTATGTTACGAATCAGACACCCAATTAGCACATCTGCTCATCGTTATGACCTGCGCCCCACTTGAACCAACAAGAAATCCTCATAGCCGCTGCGCACCTTATAGATGCCTTGAAGGCGCCGATCGAGATTAGCATCTCCCGTATCAACCTCCAGCCATTGATTGGCCAACGCCGCCAGTTTGGTTCTTGTCGCCAGGATATCGATATCGTCGCGTCCAACTTTAGCGATCACCTCTGACGAGATTTGCTGGTTACCGCGACCGAACAAAAACCCATGCCCACCAGAGACGCCAACGACAAGCTTGCTCGGGCCATCGGCAATCGCCTTGAGCAGCTGAGAAGAACTGACATCCTGTGCAATGCACTGCCCACCCCTCACTACATCGACGCCCAACAGACTGTTCTCCAAACCAAGATGACGCATCACTGCACCGACGGTTGTGCCCGACCCCATAACATAAGTTGTTGCATCGTCCATCGACTCGGCATAGCCCGCAGCAATTTCTTCTTGAGCAAGCGGCTCGGATTCGATCCCGCCCACCTTGGTTGCTTGCACATATTCATGAGCCGCTGGAACAACCAGCTCACCATAGTATTTTGAGGACAACCTTCCCTCTCGATAGGCTGACTCATCGATATCCCTGACTTCGGCTGACTCTCCGCCGACGCGTTCCCCAAGGATCATTGCTGCGATCAATTCAGCGGCCGCGATGGGAGTAACAACAAAAACACCGGAATACATTTTCACGCCACAAGGGAGGCCCAGAACAACTTGAGACTGCTCGGCCGCGTCCAGCACGTCTCTTGCTGTGCCATCGCCGCCAGCGAATACCAACAAATCAACGCCACGGCTACTGATCGCGCGAACGGCCGATCGGGTGTCATCCGCCGTGGTCGCATGACCGGTTGTCGGATGAAAGCACACGTCGTGTGCGCACCCACTCGCCGCAAGCCACGTTTCGCCCATTGCCCCAGCGGCTGTTAGAAACCGAACGTTTCGATCGCGAATACGCTCGCGGAGCCCTGCCAGCATTGCCGTTACGCGCTCGCCTGATTTCGGCTTGGCGCCCTTTTGCAAGGCCATTTCCTGAATCCGCGGGTCATCAGACCCCTTAAGCCCGACCGCGCCCCCCAGACCCGCAATAGGATTGACAACAAGGCCAATCGAGAATTCCGACCAAGGACTGGGCATTAGTCTCTTGGCTTTAGTCGCTTGATAACGCTGCTGTAGGAGAAGCAGGGCGACTCGTTGACCAGGCAAACCCCCGACACGAAGGCAAGAGAACCGGTTTTACGGTGCACCTGAGGCTCTGTGATCACCACGTCCCCTATAGTAGCGCCGCTAAGAAACTCGCTTGAAAAACTGACCGTCACGCAAGACTCAGTCTCATAATGATCGGTTGCCGCCATACACAACGCGAAATCGGCGAAGGTCATCAAAACGCCCCCGTGGACGCTATCCATCGCATTACAGTGCCTGGGCTCAACCTTGAACGCGTATTGACCTCGCCAATCGGGTGCGGTGCGAGGCAAATAATAAAATGGCCCTATGTGATCTTCCGCAGGATCAAAGCCGACTTGAGGAACGAAAGGACCAGGGAAATTCATCGCGGTAACTCCAAGTAGTGGTCGGTGGACAGGAAATCCTGATGCCCCGTTAGTTTAGCGAGCGCTTTCGCAAAACGCAGTCCATCGGGTGGCATCTTGACCGTGAATAAGCGGGCCTCAGCGCGGATCATTTCCCGAAAATGCTCCCCTATTCCGATCGACAAATTGTCAGCCGAGACGCGAAAAGCGCAGCCAACCGCCCGCGAAAACACCCACTCTAGCGCCTGGGGTCTTGCTTCAACGCTTTCAAAAGCGTGTTGGGCCTTAGCACCTCGATCAGCTTCGTACCAGTACCCATAGTCCTGTAGGGCTCGCCTACGCGCCCCTGCCAAACACCAATGGGCCACTTCGTGAAGCGCGCTCGATGGATAGTCACTCCGAAACCTAATCTCAGCTGCGCGACTATCCGTCGCTGGGAGATACAGCGGCTCATCAAATCCGCCGACGAGACGGACGGGGTGCTGGGCACCTAGAGATTGTGCGAACGCCTTTTCAATCGTCGCTAACGGATTCATTCGATTGATAATCCGTCTTCAACGCAGGGCTGGTGCGACAGCTTCGTCCAATAGGTTTCGCTGAGGAACGGACGCCCCGCCAGTAGCCTCGCCAAGTAGCCTCTGGTTGGCAGGAGCCCCTCGCGGACAAAAGCGGGCTGAGCGATGTACGTCCATGCGCTCAATGATTCCCCCTCGCTTTCTACGTCAACAATCACTCGGCGGTAGCGGGTGGGAACGCCCTCGTAGGGGTCCATTTGAGCAATCGCCCCTGAACCGCTCAATTCAAAGACCACCCCTTCAACCACGTCGCCGCCACGCTTCACGATATTGGCATGGGCAGCACCCTCGACGCGGGTGTTCAATTTGTTGAAGGCCAGGCAATACCCGTCAAGGCGACCTGGCTGATGGGAGACTGTTTGAAGGCCTCTAGCATCAACCTGTTCAAGGTCCATATTGCTGCCGTACGCAAAATAAAACAGAGGCTCCAATTCAGCCCTTCTTAATCCAGTATTGATACGGAAGTGATTCCGTTTCCATCACGACCATCTCGTGATTCATGAACGTGCAGAATTTGGGAAAATCCCATGTGGTCGAGGGATCGGTCGCGGTCACTTTCAATATCGCGCCAGAGGCCAATTGCCGAACGCGATTGCGTACCATCATCAGTGGCTCTGGACAGCGCAATCCAGTCGTATCCAGCTCGTCGTCAAATTCTATAGACACCAGAAGTCATCCACCCAATCTTTGTTAAGACTCAATGTTAATGAGGTCAACGTCGCCTCATGTTGGGAACGCTATCATCACACCCTCAGGCTTTGCTTTCGCCCGACCGAACCCTGTCAGCAAGCGACCTGCCACAAACTTACACCACATGCCATGCTGGGGCGATGCAATCATGGACTAACGTGGACCTTGCCTTTTTTCGCCAAGATAGTCCTTCTACCCCGTCCCTTGATCCTCCAAGGGCTTCCCCTTTCTTGAATGATGGTTAAGACTCGCGAGTCTTAACCACCGCTGTTTCAGTGTCCGGATCAAAACTAATGTACGCTTTCCCGGACGATAACTGCGCTCGTACACTGGCCACTTTTTCTTCGAGACTATATTCCGAGTGCCCGTAGTCGGTTCCTTCCTGCAACACAAACGACTCAACCAGGCCCGTTAGCGCAGCTGGGCTGAGTGACCTCCATGGAATTTCAATGCCTCCACTCACCCTTTCGGCCCAATGGAACTCAGAGATTCCGTTACTGCTACATCACGTATCCAGCCCAGGTCACTCATTGATCTGGACAACTGACAATCGCTCCAATGCCTTCTCTGCATAGAGACCTGCAAAGTCGTGCAATCTGGTATCGAGCAGCTGCGATGGCGATACGTCACTCAAGGCTCGAAACATAATTTCGGAGCGACCGGGATATGCCCGATCCCATTCCTGTAGCATCTCCTTGACTACCTGCCGCTGCAGATTGTCCTGAGACCCGCACAGATTGCAGGGAATAATTGGGAAAGCTTCCATCTCTGCATAGGCGGCAAGGTCTTTCTCTTTACAGTAGGCGAGCGGTCTAATGAGAATATTCTCACCGTCGTCGGACTTGAGCTTGGGCGGCATCGCTTTCAGCTTGCCTCCGAAAAACAAGTTCAGAAAGAATGTCTCGAGAATGTCGTCGCGGTGGTGGCCTAACGCCACTTTGGTAAATCCAGCCTCTCTCGCATGCCGATACAAAATGCCTCGCCTAAATCGGGAGCACCACCCACAGTAGGTTTTCCCATCGGGCACCATCTCCTTGACGAGCGAGTAGGTGTCTTCTTCTAAAATCTCAAATGGTACGCCAATCGCCTGCAAATAATCGGGTAAGACATGCTCTGGAAAGCCGGGTTGCTTCTGATCCAAGTTCACGGCAACCAACTCGAAGTCGATAGGTGCTCGCGCCTGCAAATGTCGCAAAAGCGCCAACATCGCATAGGAGTCTTTCCCACCCGAGAGACACACCATGATCCGATCGCCAGATTCGATCATGTTGAAGTCAGCAATCGCTTTGCCAACCTCTCGACGCAATCGTTTCTCAAGCTTCAGCTGCTCGCGCTTTTCCTTCGCTGCCTTTGAAGAATCTGGCATCAGGCTATACTCCTTCGATGCTCGCAATCTTAACATTCGACGAGAAGGGATCTCCATGAATCGAACGTGGCTAACCGTTTTATTGCTGTGCTTTGTCTTCCCAAGCGCCAACGCCCTAGTCATTCTCCAGTATCACCATATCGATGATTCAACACCGTATTCGACCAGCACTGCCCCAGAGCGATTTGAGGCGCATCTCAAATTATTAGACGAATGGAGGGCAACCATCGTCAGGCTGGAGGACGCCATTGTCCGCAATCCAAACCAACTGCCCGACGCCGCGGGAGGAAACGATACCGAGCTGAGAATAGCGATTACCTTCGACGATGCCTTTGCGAGCATCTATGAAGAGGCGTTCCCCTTACTTTCCGAAAGACAATGGCCGTTCACCATCTTTGTAGCGCCGAACCTGGTCGGATTAAATCGTCAGTATTTATCTTGGGATCAACTCAGGGAGATGCAAGCGGGTGGCGCGACCATTGCCAATCACAGTCTTGGACATGAGCACTTGATTAGGCTCGAACCGGATGAGAGTGAAGCGGACTGGCTAGCGAGAATTAAAGCGAATACGCTTGCAGCAGAGCGCGTGCTAACCGAGCAGTTAGGCTCGAGGCCCAAACTCTATGCCTTGCCTTATGGGGAGTACCGGCCAAGCCTCGTTCAGCAGTTCCACGAAATGGGCTATACGGTCTTTGGTCAACAAAGCGGCGCGACCACAGGGCTCGATTTAGTTCCCACCGTTCACCCGCGTTTTCCCATGGGCGGGCCTTACAGCCGCCTTGGGCCACTGCGGGACAAATTACGGGCGCTTCCCTTTCCGAGTGACCAAACGCTCATCGACCCCCTCCTTGCTCATGCAGAGAGTAGGCCCTCGATGCTTCTGACTGTTTCTGGCGCCTTAACCAAGACACATCTACCCAACTGCTTCGGACCAGGTGGCTCGCTTTCTCTTGAACGCTTGGGTCAAGATCAGTTCCGAGTATCAACGAGTGAGCCCGTGCCCGTGGGCCGCTCTCGATTCAACTGCACACTGAGAGCAACTGACGGTCGGTACTATTGGTTCTCACAGTTGTGGATGCGCCGCGCACCGCTTGAAGCGTGGTGGGAAGAGTCGTAAACGATCTATTGCTATGCCAGCTGACGCAAAATGAGCGCAGGAGAGACCCTAACGAGCCCGCGGGTAAACCAGAGGCCAATGGCCGCGATCAAAACGGCGCCCACGAGAGGACCCAGCGCCCAAAGCTCTGGCGACATGGTGTACTGTAACTCGAACACTTCTGTCTCCAGGTAAAAAACACTGACCTCGGCACCCAGCGCCGCAACCAATCCTGCCATGGCGCCGAGCACCAGAAATTCAAAGGCCAAGCTTTTAATGATCAAACCATTAGCCGCCCCGAGTGTTCTTAAAATGACGAACTGGCGCATGCGCTCGTCCATCGACGCCTGAAGGCTGGCAATCAAAACGGTAGCTCCAGCGAGCAATATCAACCCCAGCACGAATTCAATCGCCAGCGTGACTTGAGCAATGATTAACTGGACCTGCTCGATGATGGCATCGACCTCAATGATGGTCACAGTAGGGTATTCCCGTAGCAAATCGTTCAAGACCGCTTTTTTGCTTCGGTCTAGATAAAAGCTCGTCAGCACAGTGGATGGAAAGTCATCCAAGCTTCCCGGGGACAAAATGATATAAAAATTCGGCTGTAGGTTATCCCAGGCAACTTCTCGAATACTGGTCACCACGACCTCGAGCGGCCTGCCCTCTATGTCGAACTGAAGTTTATCGCCGACCACGAGGCTGTTTCGTTCTGCGTACTCTCGCTCAAGCGACACTTCAGGGCGGTTGGCGTCGCCTACTCCCCACCACTGTCCAGACACTATCTCGTTGTCATCCGGCAGGAGCGATGTCTCGGTTAGATTTCGAGTCGATCTCGCATTGGGCGCTCGATCTTCCCCTGGCCGCTCGCTTCGCCGCGGTGGAGGCTCCGCGCCATTGACCGCCGTGATTCTCCCGCGAATCATTGGATAAGCCGGTGACAGCTTGATCCCTGATTCATTGAGCTGGCGCTCGAGTCCAGGTAACTCGTCCGGCGCAATGTTCAGCGCGTAGTGGTTGGGCGCATCTTCGGGGACCTGCTGTTGCCACTCTGAGAGCAGCGAAGTGCGCACTAGGAAAATCAGCAACAGCAACATAATGGCAAGACCGAACGTCATCACCTGAACCAAGTTTTCGCGTTGACGTCTACGAATGCCCGCCATCGCAAGCCGCAAGGAACTCCCAGCCAGCATCCCGATCGGTTGCCCTGATCTTAAGAGCAATATGCCCACTACTGCCAAAACGCCCCCGATGGCGACCACTCCTGAGAGAATGAGCAGCGTGAGGGTCACATCTCCGCTGTACCACATCATGAGACAAAGCGTTCCTACGACCCCACTTGCATAGGACCAACGCCGCAGCGGTGCAGCATCGGCCATCTCTCGTCTTATCACTCGACTGGGGGACACCTCCCGGAGCGATAAAATGGGAGGCAGAGCGAACGCGAGCAAGCAGATGGCTCCAGTCGCACCACCTAATACGAGCGGTGAAAAGCCCGGCGCCGGCAAGGTCACAGGAATAAAAGGCGCCAGCACTGCCGAGACTCCCCACTGAACAGTAACTCCCAAGAGGGACCCTGCGAAGGTTGTCGTCAATCCGAGCAAAACAAACATGCCTACAAATAGCCGATCAATCGTTTGCGGAGTCGCGCCTACTGTCTTCAGCAAAGCAATGTGATCTAAGTGTCGATCTGCAAAGCGATGCGCCGAAAGCGCGATCGCAATCCCCGCTAGTACCACAGCGAGCAGGCTACCGAGCAACAAGAAGCGCTCGGCTCGCTCAAGCGCTCGACCAATTTGTTCAGCACCGCCCCTAACACCAAAAAGACGTATACCATCAGGGAGATTCGCGGCTACCTCAGCGCTCCACTCAGCCAGCGCCTCTGAATCGCCGGCCACCAGCAGCTTGTATGTCACTCGGCTGCCAGGCTGAATCACGCCGGTCTGCTCGACATCGTCCCAGTGCATCAAAATACGGGGACCCACTGCGTTAAATCCGCCGCCACGATCTGGCTCTTTTAGCAGTACTTTTTTCGCGGGCAAGAGGGCACGACCAATTTCTAGCTCCTCCCCCATTTCAATATCAATCGAAGCAAAGAGCCGACTCTCAAGCCATAATTCTCCAGGAATTGGTCCACGCTCGACGGGCTGCCCCCGGGCAAAAGGCGTATCGCCAGCGATCAGCGTTCCCCTGAGCGGGTATCCCTCATCAACAGCCTTCACGGACCCAAGCTGCGCTCGATCCTCTGAAAACGCCATGGACAAAAATTCGACCGTCCGAGTCGTCTCAAGCCCTAACGCGCTGGCGCTCGCTGCGTACTGGGCGGGAATTGGGTTGCTAGAAGACAGTACTCGGTCTGCTGCGATGAAGGACGCTGACTCGAGAGCTAGCGCGCGTTGCAAACGATCGACGAAAAATCCTATGGTCGTAACTGTGCCTACAGCGATGATCATCGCTGAGATCAATAAACCCAGTTCGCCGCCGCGCAACTCGCGACGAAGCATGGTTAGCGCGAGCCGCATCAACGCGTTTGCCCCTCTGCCGCAATACTGTCGACGACTTTTCCTGCCTCTAACCGAATGGATCGGTCACATTGCTGTGCAAGATTGGCATCGTGGGTCACAAGAATAAGGGTTGTCCCAGCGTCACGGTTAATCTCAAACAGAAGTTCCACGACCTTTTGGCCGGTCGCTGTGTCTAAGTTGCCTGTCGGCTCGTCAGCGAATAAGACTCGAGGCTCCATTGCAAACGCTCGCGCAATGGCTACCCGTTGCTGCTCACCCCCTGAGAGTTGTCTCGGGTAATGGGTCAGGCGGTGTGATAAACCCACTCTATCAAGCCATTCTCTCGCCTTCTCGGAGGCCCTTCCCTCCCCATTCAGCTCAAGGGGAAGCATGACGTTTTCAACGGCCGTTAGGCTCGACAGCAGCTGAAAAGACTGGAATACGAACCCGATCCACTCAGCGCGAAATGCTGCACGCTCAGCTTCTGACATATTCGAAAGGTTATCTCGACCATGATAGATAACACTGCCGTCTGTAGGCTCATCTAGCCCGGCAAGCAGACTGAGCAGGGTTGATTTGCCCGACCCTGAAGCGCCGACGATCGCCACACGCTCCTCGGCGGCAATTTCAAGCGACACTCCGTCGAGAATCGTGAGTTCTCCGTCGGATGTTTGAACCCGTTTGCTCAACGCTTGCGTCACTAACAACATGGCCTGCCTCAATTCATGGATGTGAGATGCTGCAGTCCATTGCGGCGTCATCTTCGATTACAATAACGATATGCTGTCTAAGACTTCAGTTTTCAAGTTACCCCAAGCGCTCGCCGCAATCGCTATTGCTCTATTCGCAATGGGAACCTCCATTTCTACGCAAGCCCAAACCAAGCGGTCCATCCTGGTTTATGGGGACAGTATTAGCGCTTCCTATGGCATGGACTTTAGCGACGGTTGGGCTCAGCAGCTTGGGGCCGAATTAGACGCGATAACCTTGGTAAATGCTAGCGTTAGTGGAGAAACCACAGGCGGAGGACTGACGCGCCTGCCCAAGGCTCTCGCCGTTCACAACCCTAATCTGGTGATTCTTGAGCTGGGGGGCAATGATGGCTTACGCGGCTACCCCATCGATCGGATCCAAAATAATCTTATCGCTATGATTCAGGCCATCAGAGCCTCAGGGTCTGAGGTCGCACTGATTGGCATGGTCCTGCCGCCAAATTACGGGCAGCGGTACCTCACTAAATTTATTGGCATGTATGCGGCCATTGCCGAGAGCGAGGACATCCACTACTTCCTACCTGCCCTGCTCGATGGATTAGATACCCCGCAAGATCTACTCCAGCGCGATGGCATTCACCCCACCGCAGACGCGCAGCCGTTGATCAAGGCCCAGATTCAGGAACTCATTGACCCGTGGATCAATGATGACTAGGTCTCCTGAATGTTGCCGAACTCATCTCCACTGAATGCTTCCTCTTTAGCGCCGAGTCGATACCTAAAGCACTAGCCCAGTAACGCTTTGCGTTCCCGCCAATCGGGCATCTTCGCTGCTAGATACGCCCAAAACGCGTTCGAGTGGTCCCAGTGGGCTAAATGACAGAGTTCGTGCCAAATCACGTACTCCACGGCGGCGATGGGTTGCTCGATCAACGCAACATTAATCAAGATATCGCCCTTGCTGGAACAGCTCCCCCATCTTCTTGTCATTTTGCGCACGCCAACGCTACGCGGAGATGGCGTCCCGAATTGCTGTGACAATCTTCCTGTTTCAAATCTGAACAACCGCTCTGCTTGCCCCTTCGCCCATTGATCGAAGAGCCGGGCAATTTTAGGGAGGTCATCTTGATCCTTGACGGTGAGAAAGAAGCCATCGGTTTGGTCTAACACAACCATCTGCGCGCGACCTGAC